>MDSW01116879.1_pt1 | contig 68465 bp, 71 predicted proteins | sample 811171 | NCBI WGS metagenome assembly MDSW01 (sample SAMN05326641, study PRJNA326480) | marine metagenome | isolation source: seawater | place: Atlantic Ocean: North West | collected 2012
CGCGGTACGGCCGGGATCACCCGCCTTGCCGGGCAAGAGCGGCGCGATCCGGTTCCATTGTGTGGTCGTCAGTTCATAGCGCTTCGACATCAAAAGGGCTCCAACATTAAAGGTGAAACCCTATGAATCACATAAAACACATCTTGTGAAGCATGAATGTCGATTGAACCTAGAGTGAATTGAGCCAACCTATGTACAATTCACTCTAAATGTTATGCTGTTTTGCTGCTGTATTTTTCAATCGCCTGAGTGAGGGATTCTTTTAATTCGTTGCCGATTTCTCCCCCGTCGCCGTCAATACGTTCGCGAATCACAACCCGCATGGCGTCGATGTGGGCTTTGATGATTTCCACGTGACTGTCAGTCTGCCCGGCATTGGGGCCAGTAAAATTATACAATCCATCGGCAAAATCCGTGATCAGCTGATAACCGAATGTGCCCCCCTGCCCTTTCATGTCATGGGCAATGGCATGAATTCTTTCAAAATGCGCCTTGCGGGTTTCCGGACTGTCCACACAGCGCCGATGTTCTTCGGCCAGTTGGTTAATGAGGGAGGAAACCCAGTCAGGATAATCCTCGGCCATTTCCTGAAGCGCTTCTTCCGCCTTCATTAACAGCTCGTCATCAAAGGAAACATCTTCCGCATTGACCTTGCCAAGCCCCGCGGTTTTTTCTTTCAATCGATTTTTCAGGCGGTAATAACGCACACGAACCGGTTTAGCCATTAACCACCTCCACTTCTTCACTGTCTTCTGTTAAGCGGCGCCGGTCTTCTCCTTCTATGGGAATGGCCTGCCGGCGGCGGTCCGGACCGAAATAAGTACTGGTGTGAACAAACTGGCGGGGTTTCATGATGACGGAATACAGTTTATCCGCCAGCGCCTTGACAGAAAACGGCTTGGACATGAATTCGGTCACGCCCATATCCCGCGCCTCCTGGACCCTACTAGGTTCCGAATATCCTGTAAGCATAATAAACGGCATGAAACGATCGGGAGATTCTTTGTGGCGCCTGATCCAACGCAGCAGCATCATGCCGTTGACCGGCGACATCTCCCAATCGGAGATAACAATGTCCACATTCATCATGCCCGCCTTTATGGGGTCATTGGCCACGGCCTTGATAACTTCTATGGCCTCTCCGCCGTCATCTACGGATTTCACGGTACCAACCCCCAGGACCCGCAGGCTGTTCACAATTAGGGAACGGATAAACGGACTGTCTTCAACCACCAAAATACTGATCCGGCTCAGATCCAGAGTTTGCATAATATGCTTTTACCTTTGACTACCTGTTTTGATATCCCATAGTCCCGAAACAGGGTAAAAAAAATCTAAACTTTTGGTTTTTTTCCGCCACCACGGGAAAGCATGCTGGTTTCCCCAGCATCAGCGCCCCGTTGCGGTATATTTCGTCATTCTGCCCTGAATCTGTGCTTTTAGCCTCTGGCACCCCCCCAGCGAAAACAGAACTTCGGCGATCAGGAAAGCCGGGGCCATAAAAATCTGAAAAAGATTGTCCAAAAGAGCCGGTTTTCGCCCCTCATAAACATGTCCCCATAATTGAAAGACCCACCCCCCGATAAAGAGAACCGCAAAAGTTCCCCACCCTTCGGGGGATGGCAGGGGAAAAAGATAATCGGCCAGATACAACAGTGGTATATATATCAAGGCGGCAATCACGCCGATCAGAAAATCGGAAAGTAGATAAAAAATCAAAATCACGGCAAGAAATATCATCGCCGCGGTCACGGTAATGTCTCCCACCTGCATGAGCGAAACCCAGGATAGTAGGATAAACAGGGAAAAAACAATTGACGGCACTCCTATATAATGGGTCAGTTGGTTGCGCCGGTCTGTATGATAGGCCGAATACATGGCCATTTGGTCAATAAAAAAAATTCGCATTGCCTCACCTGTTCCGTTATTTTTTGGTTTCGTTTTTTATGATTGAAGCTCTCGCCAGGCATATATGAAGAATAGAAGAACACTATAACAAAAAACCGGATTCCCCAAAGGTTATCTCTGTCAGAGAAGGCCCCATACCCGGCAAAAGCCTGGGGTCTGCGTGGGGCTGTGGATCTGGTATGTACAATAAACATTTGTCGGCCGTTATATTGCGGCCGCGGAAAGGGCCTGTTAGAATGCGCCCTTTCGTTGGGACCCTCCATTTCAGAAATTAGGCAGCGTATGAGCGACCAGACACCAATCAAGCCTGACCAGAAAGAAACAAGCTCACAGGAAAAAAACATAGACCATGTGGTGACGCCGCATCCGTCGTCCCTGCGTAAAGCCGGCCCTGAGACGTCAGCGGCGCAAGGACAAAACAGTTGGATAAAAACATATCGTTCCATTCTGATATCGGGCGGGCTCAGTGCGTTGTGGATCGGGGCCTGTGTCACACTCTTTATCCTGTCCGAGCGCAATCTGGACCGGATGCCGCTATATGAAATTGCCGGCCTTGTGAGCGGCGCGATGCTGCCTTTGATTGTCATCTGGATGGTCACCATAGCCTTTTTACGGCTCAACCCAGTACGCGAAGAACAGGCTGCATTGTCCCATGGCCTGGAGGCTTTGCTATCCCCGCTCGATATGGCTCAAAGACGTATCGAAATCATCGTCGCTGACCTTCACAAACAAATCGCCAGTGTAGAGGCCGCCGGGGATATCGCCACAAGCCGGATCGGTGACCTGGAATCCCGTTTTCAAGAGCAGATCTCTGCCCTGTTCGAGGCGACTACCACCGCAGAAAGCAAGGCGCAGGGGTTTCAGGAATTGCTCAGCCGGGAACGGGAGGCTCTCGTCACGCTTGCCGCTGATATCACTGAACATGTCAAGGAGCTGGAAACGCTGTTTAGTCAGTTGAAGTTCGATAGTGAAAGCATTACCAATCTGACCCGGAAAAATTCCGAAAAAGTCAGTAACGAAATGGTTTTCCAGAAAAAAACTCTGGACGAAAAGGCGGCGCAGATTGAAGAGCGGCTTAATGCCATCGGGGATAAGCTGTATCAGCTGAGTGACAGGGTTGATCAGCAGACAACGAATACGGAAGATCGTTTGTCAACATTGGTGACACAACTTGATGACAAACGGGATGCCCTGGCCGAAAGCGTAGACAGCCTGGCCGGAAGAACCGAAGAAATTTGCCAGAAACTGGACGACCAGGCCAAGACCATCCAGGAGATGACCGGCAGGTCCGTCACCGACAGTGACAAGCTTACCGCCCTGATTCGCGAGCAGGCACATGAGCTGTCTGCCGCAGCAGCACATGCCCTGGCGCAAACGGCTGAAGCCGGGGAAAGTTTCAAGATCCATGCGCAGGACATGGGGCGTGTCTTTGCGGAAGTCACTGGGCGCAGTAAAGACGATATTGAAGAAATGAGCGAGGCCTTGACCTCCAAGGCAGACCACATCAGACAAATGATCACGGATTTCACACAAAATCTGGATCATCTGGTTGAACAGACCAGCCACAAGCTCAGCACTCAGAGCGAAAGCCTCCAGCACTCTCTGGCAGCACGAATTTCGGATGCCCAGGAAGCGCTTGAGGAACAGGCCGAAATCATCCGGGAAGGATTGAAAAAACAAGGTGAGGAAATCAGAAACATTCTAAATGAGAATAATGACACTCTCACCCGTCAGATGGCAGAAGCCTTACAACATCTTGAACAGCATTCCGGTAAGATTCACAAAACCGTTGTGGGCAATGCGGAGCACCTTGAGCAAACCCTTGATCATATGGCACACCATACCAGCCAATTTGAAGACCTGTCAGGCCGGTTCCGCGATCAGATGCGCCGTTCCGAACAACAGCTTCGTACCCAGCAGGAAACGCTGTCCCACAACATCACATTGGTGACTGAGACCCTGGAAAAAGCCCTTGGCGCTCTGAAGGAACGCTCCAGCGATCTGGGCAGTCATGGCCAGCAGGTGGTCGACAGCCTGATTGCGCAAACAGAACAACTGGCCCATAAAATGGAAGAAATGCGCCAGAAAACGGCCTCTGCGCTTCATGAACTTCAGACAGCAGAAGACAGTATGAGCGACCATCTGCACGCCGTAGAAGAAACAGCCGGACGCTTAAGTGAGGACTGGCACAGATCAGCAGAACACATTGACGCAAAATGTGCCGATACACTAGAGCGGCTGAACGATCTTGTTGCGCGCATCAAGACTCTGGAGCAGGAAAATCATCAAGTGTCAGATACCGCGGAAGGCAACATCAAACGCCTTGCCGACGAGCTGATGCATGCTTCCGAGAGCATTTATCTGGCCTCTGCCAGTGCTATTGAGGCGGCGGATGAAACCAACAAGGCCATTGATCAGCATAATCAGAACTTCCAACAACTGATCAATGCCATACAAATGTCCAGCAAAAGCATTATTGCCGATGCTGAAAATATTGAAAAACGGCTGGGGCAGAGAACCAGCAGTGGTTTTGCCCCCCTTGCCTCACGAGTGATGGAACAGCTTCAGTCTGCCGCCATTGATATCGGGCGCTATCTTGAAGAAGAAACAGACGAGTTATGGAAACTTTATGTGAACGGTGACAAAAACGCTTTCTTGCGTCGTCTGAAAAAAGTTGCTGACAAAAAAACCGTCACCAGAATTGCTGAGAAATGCAAGGCAGAGCCGGACTTCCGTCATCATGTGCAGGAATATATTGAAACCTTTGAGGACCTGATGTCCAGAGTCATGGGCAACAGCGCTAATGCAGCCTTCAGCGTGGCCCTTATTTCTTCTGATGCGGGGAAAGTTTACCTGGCCCTTGCCCAGGCTCTTGGGCGTCTGTCCTGAGCACAGCAGAGCCCTGATCAAGAATTTACTCTGGTTTTCTTCTGGTTCCTGAACAAAAAAATCCCGCTTTTCACCAGCGGGATTTTTGCTTGTTTGCAATCGGTCTTAAAACATCAGGCCGCTTCTGATGCTCCCGAATTTCCAAGTTTGGTGATAAAATAATCCAAGTTTTCCGGATCCACATCATTTTCGCAATAGGTGAGAACCCGTTCAATCATCCGGCTGCGGAAACGTTCTCTGTCTTCACCGGCACTCACAGACATATCCTTTGCCACGTCAAGAGCCGCTCTGATCAGAGGATGCAAGCCTTCGGGCATTTTGGCTTGCTTGAAGACGGCATTCAGTCCGAGATCTCCCCGGTCGTGGATAAGCTTATAAGCGTTGCTGACGGGAATACGGCACAACTTGGCCATCGCCGCCTCGAAAAACACCAGATCGCCCATACACAGGGCCCGCAGGATCAGCGTATGAGTAAGACGGCCATTGTCATAAAGCTGATCAACAAGCTGGCGCACATCCATCACATCGGCACCATCGCCAAGAAGACTGATGGTTGCCCGTTCCCGGGCGCTCAGCAGCAGATCCATTGCCATGTCTGGCGACATTTCATGATGGGTCATCAAATGATCCCGAACTTTTTCCGACACCAGATAAACCAGCCGTTCGGCGACTTTCAACGGAAGCTGGCCGCGCTGGGCCAGCGGCGTGTTGACCTTTTCGCTTTCGCCGAACTTGTCCAGCACTTTTTCCATGGTGTTTTCCCGCAGCGCCGCGGTTTCATTTCCAACGAGAGTTGCCACCACCTCTTCGTCGTCACTGTTTTCAACTATGGCATCCGCCACATCCGCAGACAGATTATTGCGCCGAGCAATAGCCTTCTGCCGTTCGGCGCTGCTGCCGGCCACCAGTTCCATCAGGTCCTCATCTGTCAGAACCTCTGAAAATTCCAGGATCGGCAGCGACACTTCTTCCACGTCGCTGGCCAGTGTGACCGCCACATCACGGGGAATATCCGGGTTATCCTTCAGGCTGGCAGAAAGGGCCTGACGCACCCGAATTTCCGCATCCTTAACCATAAGCTTGAAGATGTCTTCAGCAATTTTTCTTTCGGCCTCTGTCATCTTGCCGGAGGAAAAATGGGTGCTTACTTTCTGGGCTGCCTCGGCACGATTTTCCGCAGATGGATCCTCAAGCAGTTTGCGCACGTCGGCATTGGTCAGATTGGTCGTCATTGAAACTCACGCCTTTATTAATGAAAGATATTTGTTTTCAGCCCTTTAGAAAATACACGATGCATTATCACAAGAGATTGAAAGCAAAATAAGTTGTTCCTAGCGCTTTACTTTGTCACATTTTCAACAAAAGTGGTTAAACTCACGTTAATTTGCGCTATAACATCTGTCATTAATCAGAAAAATATCAGGGGATGAGAAAGACTATTCAATGAAAAAAACATTACTATTGATTATGAGCCCGGTTTTGTATCTGTTTAGCGTGCTGCCGGCTCTCGCACTGGATTTTAGGGAGTTTGACCAGTCAATCAACAACGCTGTAGCCCCGTTTACCGACACGTTTTCCAGTCTGATTTTCAGTTCCATCACCATCGCCGGCAATGATCTACCCGTTATCGTAGTCTGGCTTTTTTCAGCGGCGATTTTTTTCACACTTTATTTTCGCTTTATCAATATCCGCGGATTTGCTTTGTCCCTCAGGATTGTCCGGGGACTTTACACCAAGAAAGAGGATGCCGGCGAAGTCAGCCATTTTCAGGCACTTTCCGCCGCCCTATCAGGCACCGTGGGACTTGGCAATATTGGCGGGGTGGCTGTGGCCATCAGCCTGGGCGGGCCCGGGGCCACATTCTGGATGATCGTGGTCGGGCTTCTGGGCATGTCATCCAAATTCACGGAATGTACGCTGGGGGTGAAATACCGTGAAATTGATGCTCAGGGGGTGGTCTATGGCGGCCCGATGTACTATCTGAAAAAAGGCCTGGCCGAAAAAGGATTTCCCAAAATAGGACTTTTCCTGGCCGGGCTTTTTTCTGTGTTCTGCATTTTCGGATCGTTTGGGGGCGGTAATATTTTTCAGATCAGCCAGTCCCTGGAACAATTTATCAATATTACCGGTGGTGAAAACAGCCCGCTGAGCGAGTACCGCTGGCTATTTGGCGTTGTTGTTGCGAGCCTGGTGGCCGTGGTGATTATCGGCGGCATTCGCTCTATCGCCTCAGTCACCTCCAAACTGGTTCCGCTAATGTGTGCCATTTACATGCTGGCCGCTTTTGCCATTCTGTTCAAGTTCAATGCCCTGATCCCCGACGCCATCGCCACTATTTTGGCAGGAGCCTTCACACCTGAAGCCGGTTATGGCGGAATTATCGGGGTGATGATCCAGGGAATGCGCCGGGCGACATTTTCCAACGAGGCCGGCGTGGGGTCCGCCCCCATTGCCCATTCCGCCGTAAAGACGGAATATCCTGTCACCGAAGGGCTTGTGGCTTTGCTGGAGCCGTTTATTGACACAGTGATTGTCTGTACAACTACGGCACTTGTGATTGTGATTACCGGCGTCTATCAGGCCGGTGATGCCAATGGGGTGGTCTTGACATCCAATGCCTTTGCAACCGTTATTGACTGGTTCCCCATTGTGCTGGCTGTCGCCTCGCTGTTATTTGCTTTTTCTACGATGATTACCTGGTCATATTATGGCCTCAAATCCTGGACATTCTTGTTCGGACGGACCAAGTCCATGGATATGACGTATAAAATCATCTTTTGTATCGTCACGGTCATTGGTGCCACGATGCCTTTGGGCAAAATCGTCGATTTTTCCGACGCAGCCATCTTCGCCATGTCGATTCCCAATGTGATTGGCGTCGTGCTCCTGGCGCCCGTCGTCAAACAAGAACTGAATTCTTTCCTGGATCGGATTAGAAGCGGAGAACTCTCTCCCGTGGGAAACAAGGCCTGAGTTATTGTTGCGTATTTTGTAAGAAAGGACCTCAATCATGAAATTATTAGTTCGTTTTGTTCTTATCGCGGCTCTTTCCCCGCTTGCGCTTGTGCCTGTGGCGCATGCCGAAGGCGATGCGGCAGCCGGCAAGAAAGTATTCCGGAAATGCCAGGCTTGTCATACCGTAGATAAAGGCGGCAAAAACAGGGTCGGTCCCAACCTTTATGGCGTAGTGGGCCGTAAAGCTGGCGCCGTGGAAGGATATAAATATTCCTCTTCCATGGCTTCTTCCGACTTAGTCTGGACAGAAGAAAACCTGCATAAATACCTGGAAAGCCCCCGTAAAGTTATTCCCAAAACCAAAATGGCCTTTCCGGGCCTGAGACGGGAAAAAGAACGGGATGATGTCATTGCTTATCTGAAATCCCTGAGTGATTAAATCAGTCCAAAACATCTCTGAACGGCAAAAGGGTTCCAGCATTAAGGGAACCCTTTTTGCTGTGTTCTTTTTTCTGACTCTCTTGAATATTGCTCACCAACTCATACATGATATGCCATCATTCGGTCATGATTTGACGGGATACTTCAGTCTCAATATACGGGAAGGATTTATTAAATGCGTCTTCAGCGGGCAAAGGTCAAAACTGCCACAGCCTCTCCTTTTCGGACAGGGATCGGTTTCGCTCTGTCTTCCCTGTTTGTGGTGATTGCGTTTTTTGTCGCTCACAAAGCTTTTGCTGAGAATACAGACAATCAGGATGCGGCCAACCAGCAGGAAGCGCTCCGGTTTATCGAAAATATCACAGCGCGGGCCCTGGAAGTCATGCGTGATGCAGATATGACACAGGAAGAGAGAGAGCAGCATTTCAGGGAAATACTGCATGATGGTTTTGCCGTTGACAAGATCGGTCAACTGGTGCTTGGCCGACATCGGAAAAAAGCCACACCGCAGGAGCTTCAGACTTATCATGATTTGTTCCCAGAATTTTTGATCAAAGTGTATGCCACACGGCTGAGCAAGCTGGAAACCAAAGATATTGTCATCGGCCGGATCATTCCTCACGGCAGCAAGGATTTGTTTATCCGTAGCCAGGTGATTGACGACAAAAACGAAACCTTTGATGTGGACTGGCGGGTTCGCCCCTATGGGGACAGTGGGTACAAAATTCTGGACATTAAAATTGAAGGAATCAGTATGGCCCGCACCCAACGTGATGACTTTACCTCACGGGTTCTGGACAGCGGAATGAGTGGCCTCAACCAGTATATGAAAGACATTATTGAAGGCAAACTGGATACTGACGAAGAAGAGGAAGTGCATAAAGTCGAAGCCCCCGACATGAACCAGAAAAAAAGACTGGATTGACCCCCATTTCCAGGCTTATGGCCCAGGTTTATTGCACTGTTTCATGACGGCAGGTCAGTTGGAGCTGGCTTGCCGTATTGTATATGGCCGCCAGACAGGCTTCCTCACGTGCTTTGTCCACAGATATGGCAAAGGTGGTATGATAGGTTCCTTTGCCTTCCGGAGCGGAACGGCGCGTGGAATGCATATGGACCACATTGGCATCATAGTCGATAAAGGCTTCCGCAAGACGCGCCACCAACCCCGGCTGATCGCCACCACTGACATCTATAATATGGGTGACTTCACAACCCTCATTCTTATCGGTGGAGAATCGGAAATCCGTCACCAGCACATCGGCGTTTCCAAGACAGTCCAGAGATTGTAATTCCTGTTGAAGCTGCCGGCTCGACAACTCAAGCGGAATTTCCGCCACGCAGGAAAATTCACATCCCTCCCCTAACTGGGCAAATGATGTGTCAGCCAGGTTAACCCCGAGTTCAAACAGCCGTCCGGCGACGGCAGCAATTAGACCAACCTGATCCGGGCTGACAATGGAAATCAAAACGGTGGTATACGGTGCTTTTGACATATTGCGAATTATCCTGATACAGGCTATTGAAGGCGGTGCGTTATTCTAGGGTCAATCTCATCATCATTTACTCTAGAAAATAACCGAAATAAAACAAGAGCGCCATAGCCGGATTCCGAATTTTTGGAAAAGCTGCGCGCATGACAAGTGTATTCAACACGAAGGTGAAGGTATGTCAGAACAATTGTTGCATCTTGTGTTCGGGGGAAAAGTCAAGGACCCGGAAGGTCTGGAATTTGTAGATACCAGCAAACTGGATATTGTTGGCATTTTTCCAAACTATCAAAAGGCCAAAGAAGCCTGGAAAGGTGCCAGCCAGGCCAGTGTAGATGACGCCATGACAAAATATGTGGTGGTTCATCTGCATCGACTTTTGGAACCGGGGCAGGATAACTCATAACGGTCTGTTGGGAAGTTGATCAATCCTCAATCGGGTTACGGCCTGAAATATTGATCAACTTCCTTTGACAGGGAGGTTCTGTCCTGTAAATAAACCCCCAGTTTGCTGTCCAGAAGATGCAGGGCCTCATCTTTGGTTCGGGGCCTGACATGGCGTAACAAAACTCGGGCAACACGTGAGGCGGCTTCGTCATCCTGAAGCAAATGGGGAATGATAGACGTCATGGGACCTTTCCTTTGAAACATTGAATATTATTCATCACGGAAAGAACTATCCCTGATTTGTGACCGACAGATTTATCTTAAGTGACATTAATATGATATTTTCCGGAATATTCACATTTTCCCGTCCTTAAGAATTCGCCGACGGACGGTTCTGTTTGTTCTTTGATTGTGATTGCGTTATTTTTCTAGAAAAATCGGATGTTTCATGAATACAAGAAAAAGCAGAACCGTTTACGCTATTTTGGGTTTCCTTGCCAGCAAACCCCGTTCCGGCTATGACATCAAAAAAGCCATTGAAAAAAGTGTTGGTTTTTTCTGGAGCGAAAGTTATGGCCAGATTTACCCCATGCTGAAAAAACTGGCTGAAGATGGATATGCAGAAAAACTTCCCCCCGACCCCCATTCCTCCCGCAAACGTCAGCGCTATGCCATCACGGACAAAGGACGCGCCGTATTGGCCGACTGGATCAAACAGAATGCCGATTATGGCGGCTATAGAAACGAACTCCTTCTCAAACTATTTTTCGGCCATAATGTCGGGGTAGAAACCAGCCTGAAACATCTGCAAGACTTTCTTGAACATGAAAAACAACGTCTTGAAATGTTTGAGGGCTTCCACCGGACCTTGCCAGATCAAACAAATCAACCTGTCACCAGCATGACCTACCTTAGCGCAACCCTTAACTATGGCATCAAAGGAACCCGCATGAATATTGAATGGGCCAAAGAAACCATTCAGCTTCTAAAAAATAACAAAAATTAAACCAAACTCGTCCCCTCCTTCCTTTTGAGGATGCCCCGGGCGAGCCATATTGACATATCTTTTATTTGCCTCTAATATATCTTTAAGATATATGGAGATTTTTATGGCGTTACCGAAAATCCTTGAAAACAGCCTAACACTCCCCGTGATCGGCTCCCCCATGTTTATCATTTCCAACCCGGATCTAGTGATTGAGCAATGCAAAGCCGGAATCGTCGGATCCTTCCCGGCTTTGAATGCCCGGCCCAAGGAAATGCTGGATGACTGGCTGTGGCGCATCAAAAGAGAACTGGCGGATTATCAACGTGACAACCCGGACAAAAAGGTTGCACCATTTGCCGTAAATCAGATCATACACCATTCCAATGACCGGCTGGCGCATGACCTGGATCTCTGTATCAAACATGAAGTGCCGATCATTATTACCAGTCTGATGGCGCCGAACAAAATCGTCGGCCCGGTGCATGAATATGGGGGGCTGGTGTTTCATGACGTGATCAGCTTGCGTCACGCCCGCAAAGCTGCTGAGGCAGGGGTTGACGGGCTGATCCTGGTCTGCGCAGGCGCTGGCGGACATGCCGGTACCTTAAGCCCTTTTGCGCTGGTCCAGGAGGTTCGGGAATTTTTTGACGGCACGATTCTTCTGGCTGGCGCCATTTCCACAGGGCGCAGTATTCTGGCAGCCCAGGCAATGGGCGCTGACCTCGCCTATATGGGCACACGGTTCATCGCTACCCAAGAAGCCAATGCTGACCCGGCCTATAAGAAGATGTTAATTGACCATTACGCGCAGGATATTGTGTATTCCTCCCTGTTTACCGGCGTCCATGGGAATTATCTGAAACCCAGTATCCATGCGGCGGGCCTTGACCCGGACGACCTGCCGGAAGCCGATAAGAACACAATGAATTTTGGCAGTGGTGGCGGCAGCAAGGCCAAAGCCTGGCGTGATATCTGGGGCGCCGGCCAGGGACTAGGGAGCATCAAGGACGCTCCCACCACGGCGGCCCTTGTTGAACAATTACGACGTGAATATGTGAACGCCCGTGAAAGCCTTCTGCCTCTTTCGTCAGATTACGGTTAACATGGCCGCAACCAGCGGATGACGGACGATATCCTTGTCTTTCAGCCGGATCACCGCCACGTCATCCAGTCCGGCCAGTTTATTGGCAATATCCGCAAGTCCGGACAGGCCGTTAAGCAGATCTGTCTGGCCCGGGTCGCCTGTCATAACCATGGTGGATTGCCACCCCAAACGGGTCAGTAACATTTTGATCTGGCCATAGGTGCAATTCTGCGCTTCATCCACCACGATATAGGCATTGTTCAGGGTTCTGCCGCGCATATAGGCGACCGGAGCAATTTCGATGGTGCCGTCATGGAGATATTTTTTCAGTTTTCTGAGTCCCATGCGGTCGCTCAGCGCATCATATAGCGGCCGCAAATAGGGCGCGAGTTTTTCATCCACCGCGCCCGGCAGATATCCCAGACTTTCTCCCGCTTCCACTGCGGGGCGGCACAGAATGATTTTATTAACCTCTCCGGCTTCCAGTGCTTCTACACCCTTGGCCACCGCCAGATAGGTTTTTCCCGTCCCAGCCGGTCCGATCGCCATCACAACATTGTAGCTGTCAATTGCTTCCAGAAGCTGCTGCTGGTTGTCGCTTTGAGGTTTTATTTTGCGAATGTATCTCTTGTCTCGCGACTGTTCCTCAGAATCGAGCGGGTCCCAGGCCGCTTCCCGATACAAAGGTCGGATATTTGAGCTATGAATATTCTGATGCTCAGAAGTTTTGCGCATACGCCTGGCTCTTTTACCCATTACAGTCTCCATTCATCTTGTTGGACAGGAAAAGGCGAGAAGACACAACAAAAAACGCCTTCCTCGAAAGGAAGGCGCTGATTGTTGCTTTTTGACACAAGAAAGGACATAAGCTCGGGACCGGGATCCGGAATTCTCGCTCGTGGTGGTCTTCTCACTATCACCCCTGGCAGTCCTTTCTCATCAGGTTGACGGGACAAGTTTATCGCTTTTGCCAGGCAAAGTAAATTCCTTCTCCCGTCTGTCACCAAAGTTTCTTAGAAACTGTAGCCGAAGCCGACCCCGATCAGCCACGGATTAATGTCCACATCCGCTGCTGTAACGGCGCCATTGGCAATAGAAACTTCTGTATTCAGCCAGACCTTTTTAACGTCCACGTTAAAGGACCATTTTTCGTTGATGGCATAATCAAAACCGGCCTGAAGGGCAAATCCAAACCCGTCATCATAATTGATTTTGGTCATGCCAAGCCCTTCCAAAGCCTCGGAGGTGTCCTCGCTGTAGAAAAATGTATAATTCACACCAGCCCCCACATAAGGGCTAAAGGCTTCTTTGGGAGCGAAATGATATTGGAAAGTCAGCGTCGGCGGTAACAACCACACACTGCCCAAGGGAACTTCACCAAGATCAGAGTTCTTGACCACCGGGTTATGCTTAGTGGTCGCCAAAATAAGTTCGACACCGATATTGTCCGTGATGAAATAAGTAAAATCCAGTTCCGGCACGACGCTGTTGTCAATATCCACCTCACCACCAATGGACGTGGTGCCCCCGGCATCAGGCGTGACTAGAACACCGCGGGCCCGGACCAGCCAGTCCCCGGCTTCCTTGGCAATTGCAGTTGAAGACATCAGACAGATCAGAGTTGCTCCGGCAATGCCGGCCGTCTTCAGGATAGATTTTTTCATTAGGTGTTTCCTCTCTTACTGTTAATGAGTGAGTCTTAACAGTTTCAGAAGAAACAAACCTTGATATGCGTCAGCAAAAAAATTGATCTAGGTCAGTCCTGGTCTGCCCTGCACGAACGCCCCTGCTCGCGCATCAGTGGGAAATGGTTTCATCCGGAATGTGTTCTGATCCATTCGGTTATATCGGCCGCGGAAAGCGGGCGTCCAATATAAAATCCCTGCGCCTGATCACAGTTCATGGCAGCAAGCATCTTAAGCTGCTCGGCCGTTTCGATGCCCTCGGCAATCACTTCAAGATTAAAACTGTGCCCCAGCCGGATGATGGCTTCAATAACAGACTGGGCTTCTTTTTCCTGTATCATGTCGCGCACAAATGCCTGATCTATCTTGAGTTTACTGATGGGCAAGCGGCGCAGATAAGTCAGGGATGAATACCCGGTGCCAAAATCATCAATGGACAACCGGACCCCGAGCTCCGATAACCCCCGCAATGTGGACATCACATCTTCGGTTTTGCTCATCACAATACCTTCGGTAATCTCCAACTCCAGAAGTTCCGGCGCCAAAGAAGCTTCCTCAAGACATTCACGCACGAAGTCCACAAATCCCTTATCATGAAAATGCATTGGGGAAATATTCACGGAAATCGGCACCGGCTTTATTCTCTGTGCGGCCCAGACCTGGGCCTGGATGCAGGCTTCCGGCAAAAGTTGTTCAGTCAACGGGATAATCTGTTTTGACCATTCCGCAAGCGGGATAAACTCTCCCGGCGAAATCCAACCGCGTTGCGGATGATTCCACCTCATCAGGGCCTCAACCCCGCATATCTGCCGGCTTTTCAGGTCAATCTGGGGTTGGTAATGCAGAACAAACTGACTGGTTTCCATACTGGTGCGGATATCCGTCACCAGCGTGGTTTTGTCTTTCAGTTCTTCCTGCATATGCCAATTGAACATCACGATGGCAGTTCCGCCTTCCTGTTTTGCCTTACCTAAAGCAATGCCCGCATTGCGGACCAGTTGATCGGGGCTTCCCTGATCGTCCGGATAGAGAGTGGCCCCGATGGAAAGTTCGAGAATGATTTCTTTCCCCCCAAGTTTCATCGGTTGACGAAAGCTGTTTTGCACCTGTCGAGCATATTCCAGGACTTTGTCCTTTGTGGTAAGGCGCTGCGTAATCACAGCAAATTCATCACCACCAAAGCGGGCAACAAAATCGTCTTGCTCTGCCAACGAACACAACTTTTCTCCCATCTGGACGATGACCCGGTCCCCCGTGGCATGGCCGTACATCTCGTTAATGGTCTTAAAGGTGTCTATATTGACCAGAAGAATGGCGATGGGCCGTCCCGTTGTTTCCGAACGCAACAGTCTTTTTTTCAGCTCCCGCCGGAACATCAAACGGTTGGGCATGCTGGTCAGGGGATCAAGCTGTGTCATCTTAACCAGCGCATCTGTGCTGGCCTTGGCCCGATGCGTGACATCGGAGAAGCTGTAAATGGTTTCCCCATCGGGCAGATAATCTATTCTTAAATCATATATTCGTCCATCCGGCAGATCAAATTCAGTGTTCAGGAATTTTTTCTTTCGGCCGCGATCTAGCTTTTCAAGGATTTTTGCGATTTCTGCTTTGATCTCGACTTTGTTTTTGTCGAATCGGCTAAGATACCATTCCAGCAATTCCCGCAAGGGAACACCTGGCTGAAGAAAGTCTTTCGGATAGCCAAAAATATCTTCATAGGCCTTGTTCCAGGTGACCAGGTTATTTTTCTGATCAAACATGGCAACGCCGGAGCCCATGCGGTTGACCAGAAACCGCAAGCTTTCCAGGGATTCATAATGGTCGTTCAAAAGCGCGGAAATTTCATGGTTCAGTTTCTGGTTTTTATATTGCAGCGTCAGCGTTTTCACCAACAGGTCATTAACCAAATGCCCGCAATATCCAATCACCAGAACATAAATGACAACCGACAATCCCATAGCCAATGAGGGAACATAAGGTGTTGCAAAAATAAACCCCAGGGTCGGCAGGGAAATCGCCCCCAAAAAGGCCCAGATGACGAATTTGTGTGCCGCCCCCGCGATCACGGCCACACATCCGAGGCCGGCTAGCATGGCAAGAACCAGGTAAAAATTGGCGGCAGGCTCGGGTTCTTGTGCAAAAATCAGCGAACTTCCCCACACCACCCCCGAAAGAGAGAAAGAGGTGATGCAGATCCCCAGCCAAAAATAGGGTTTCTTTTCAAAACTGAAACGGGTCCTCAGAAGCGACAGAAAAAACCGGGGAACCACTGCGAGAACCAGACATGCATACCAGACCGCCAGCACCACAGTGTCAGCCCTCGGCGCGATAATGCTGAGAAAAATTACACCAATTACCAGGCTGCTGACCGCGGCAGGCAGCATGGCTTTTTCCAGAAAGGCCAGTTGTCTGAGCAGTATGGCTTTGGTGTCGAAGGGGTGCCCCCCCTTCCCTTGCTCTTCCAGCAGAGACAGCTTTTCACTCAGTGTCCGGAATGATAACGACGTTGTCATTAATGAATGCCTGGTTTATACATGTCCCAGCCTTTTTGGTTGGTTATGAATATATTTAGCGGAAAAATGTAAATAAAATCAAAACTTCCGGGAACGCGGACTTATGTGTTCCATATATGTGACGGGATTGCAGCATGCTGAAAGCCAGTGAACTTACCCTCACCGCCATCCGCCAGGAGCTGGACAGAATCAGCGCGGAAATGCTCACGCTTATCCAGACATATCAGCTTGAGGCATCGTCTTCTCTGGAAATCATTTCCGTGGCCCGCGAAAAAATCACCAACGAGAAGGATTATATACGCTTTCTTGAGCTTTCCCTGGAAGGGAGGATTTATGGCGAAGCTGCCGAAGCGCTGGAAAAAGCCACCGTTAGCTCGACATCTTCTCAAAATACTCAACACTGATACGATCCATGTCACTTCGTCTTACCGCCTATTTAGGGCTGACCACCACAATCCTGTGCTGGGCCGGTAATTATATCGCAGCCAGTCTGATGAACAACACTATTCCGCCCATCACCGGAAATTTCTGGCGCTGGGGGGTAGCAGCACTGATCCTTCTGCCTCTGACCTATCGAACTTTGCTGGAGCACAAACAGGCCATTCTTCGGGCCTGGAAATATGTCCTGTTTCAAGCGGCGCTGTCGATCAGCATTTTTAATGCCTTGTTGTATCTTAGCGCGCATTCCGCCGCAGTCATCAGTCTCAACATGATCCAGACCTTCAGCCCGGTTGCCACATTTTTCCTAGCTTGGCTGGTTTTGGGAAAAAAACCAAGCCGCCACCAGCTTGCCGGTCTGGCCGTGGCATTTATCGGCATCATGATTCTGCTCAGCCAGGGAACACCCGGCAATCTTCTTTCAATAGGAGCCAGTCCTGGCAACCTCTGGATGTTGCTTGCTGTCTTTTGCTGGGGACTTTACAGCGTTCTACTGATCAAAAATCCCCTGACCGAGCTGCCACCACTGGCATTTCTGACAGTATTGGTGGTGGCCGGCCTCGCTTTGATGGTGCCTTTTTATATAGTGGAATTTCTTGTTGTGGGGGGAATTGAGCTGAATACGCAAAATATTGGCATCATTCTTTATATGGGGATTTTCCCGTCCATTATTGCCTTTTATTTCTGGAACAATGGTGTCGCCGTTGTTGGTCCCCAGGTCGCAGCGACTTTTTTCTATATGATGCCGATTTTTGTAGCACTCCTGAGTTATGTGATTCTTGGCGACCGCCTGCAACCCTATCAGGTGACAGGGCAGTTTTTCATTTTTGCCGGCTTCTATCTCAGTGTTTTTCTGGATCGTAAGGCCAATCGTCGCCAGAGCTGACCCCGGGGCTGTCCCCCGGTGCCAATATGGTGCCGATATAGAATGAATTGTGAATAGATTGGCTCAATTCACTCTAAAGACGACATCCCGCAGACAAGTATAAACCGCGCCGGTTTGGTGGGTCTCACTTTTATACAGACAGACCCTGTTGACAGCCAAGGCAATGGGAAATCCTGCATCTCCCACTGCTCCTGACAGAGCCATTGGCCGTTTCAGACGGGCGAGGGTGACATGGGGCCGGAAACGTTTGTCTTCCATCTTGTAGCCGTGGGCGTCAAGCGCGCAACGGAGTGCAGCCTGAAGCCGAGATAACGGGTCAGAAGGCGTAATTTCCGCTGCAAAAAGCCGGGCTTTCCGTTCGCTAGGAAACGGCCGAGCAGCATTGACGTGCACGTTAAATACCTCCCGCCCATGACAAACTTTTTCTATAACTGCCTCAATATCCTCCTGCCCAGCTTCCGGAACTGACCCCAGAAATGCCAGTGTCACATGATAGTTGGCCGGCGGGACCCAACGAATATTCTTGTCCTTCAGCGTCTTTTTGGCCGGCAGAACATGTTGTTTCAGAATCTCCCTTGCCTGATCCGCTAGCGGGATGGCGATGAAGGCTCTGATAGTGCTCTCCCTGACGGGGGGCTGTTCCGGCATTGGTGTTGACTGTTCAGACAAAATTGATGACCAGATGGGCCTATCCCGGGTCAGGGAGCAACAGCCCCCGCACCGGGCCGGCGGGGATCGGATCCACCGAAGAACAATCCGTCCCTGTACTGGATGGATTGTACGCTGCCCATAGTGGATGTCTGTCTTAAAGTATACCCCATTTTTTCAAGCAAATGGAGTGTGTCCGGATTGAATCCCGGCTCCACAAACAATATATCCGGCATCCACTGATGATGCATCCGCGGCCGGGAAACGGCTTCAGCCACATTCATATCATACACCAAAACATTAATGAGCGTCTGCAATACGGTCGAAATAATGCGACTGCCGCCGGGACTGCCGGTCACCAGATAGGGTTTGCCGTCCTTGAGCACAATGGTGGGGGTCATGGAACTGAGTGGTCTTTTGCCGGGTTCTATGGCGTTGGCGTCTCCCCCAAGAAGGCCGAACGCGTTCGGCACGCCCGGTTTGGCGGAGAAATCATCCATTTCATTATTCATCAAAATCCCCGTGCCCGGAATAGTAATGCCGGAGCCATAGGAAAAGTTCAGGGTATAGGTGTTGGAGACCACATTGCCCCATTTATCCATGACGGAATAATGGGTGGTGTCGGGGCTTTCATATTTTGATGCCGCCCCCGGCTGAATGTCTGAAGATGGCGTGATACAGCAGGCCCTGATTTGGGCGGCAAGTTCCCTGGCATAAGCCTTGTGTGTCAGGCCCTTTACTGGCACTTCCGTGAAATCCGGATCCCCCAGGTATTTGCTGCGGTCTGCATAGGCCCGTTTCATGACTTCGGCCAGGATATGAATGGTGGCGGCACTGTTGGGACCGGTTTTTTCCAGATCAAACTGTTCCAGCATGTTGAGCATCTGAATAATATGCACCCCGCCAGAGCTTGGGGGCGGCATGGATATAATGTCATAACCGTGAAAGGTTCCCCTTACCGGCTCCCTTTCCCGTACGGTATAGGCGGCCAGATCCTCTTTGGTGATCAAACCGCCCGAACGTTTCATTTCCGCCACAATCTTATCAGCAATGGCACCTTTGTAAAAGGCGTCAGGGCCATGATCGCGCAACTGGGTCAGTGACCAGGCCAGCTCTTCCTGAATCAGCGTTTCGCCGGCCTCATAAGGGGCACAATCCGTTTTGAAATACGCCTCACATGTGGCTTTATAAAACCGCAGATGCAAACGGCTTTTCAGATTATGGGCCAGGTCAAAACTTACCGTGATACCTTTTTCGGCTAGCTCAATGGCCGGTTCGATTACTTCCTGCCAACTCATCGTGCCATAGTTTTGAAGTGCATGATGCAGGCCGGCCGGGGTTCCCGGGACACCGGCAGACAACAGACTGAAACGGGCCTTTTTATGGTCCACATTGCCGTTTTTATTGAGAAACAAATCCCGGTGTGCGGCTTTGGGTGCCATTTCGCGGTAATCAATGGCAATGGTTTTCTGTTCTTCAGCCAGATAGACCATCATGAATCCGCCGCCGCCCAGATTGCCGGCCCGCGGCAAAGTGACCGCCAACGCCAGCCCTACGGCAACGGCGGCATCCACTGCATTCCCCCCCTTGCGCAGGATTTCTGCCCCAACTTCACTGGCCAGGCGGCTTTGACTGACCACCATGCCCTCACGACCCACCACAGGATGATGAATCGAGGAATAATCAATAATTGCAGCCTGACGCTCTGCGAGAAGCTGTCCGGCAGGCATAAAGCCAAAAACAAGGGAAAAACCAAAAACCGTAAGAAATGAGGAAAGTGTTCTGGTGAACTTGTTATCTTTCAGGAAAAAAAACATTGTGTCGCCTGTCCTGTGATGAACGGGATAGTGTGATGATTAGAGTGAATTGTGGATAGATTGGCTCAATTCACTCTACAGTAAAATTTGCCTAACTTAACCACAAAACCACACGCCGACAACATCCCCTTTTTCCCTTTACGGTTTTTCGGAATTTTCTTGATCGCCGCTTTGGTTCAGGAATTATGATTTTTTTTAGAGTGAATTGTGAAGAGGTTGGCTCAATTCATTCTAAGGAGATAGTAGAGTTAAAGCAAAATGTGAGAGAGTTTTTTTAAGTCTTTATAAAAAAAGAAAACAGACTCCGGATTGAGCCTGTTTTTCATTCTTTTACAAAAAGTTGGTGACCCCTACGGGACTCGAACCCGTGTTTCCGCCGTGAAAGGGCGGCGTCCTAGACCGCTAGACGAAGGGGCCGTCGTGTTCGGTGAGGTGGTTTCTAAACATATCCTCGCCGATGGTCAACACCTTTTTCCCAAAAAAATAATTTTTTCCGCAAAAGGCCCGCAAGGTTTTAATTTTCAAAGCGTTTCAGCCGCATCTTCAATAAACAGCTCCGCCGAAACCTGTCCATTCCAATGGGAAATTTTTAGGGTGCCGGCCACATGGATCCGCTGGCCGACCTTATTCAGAATCAACTGCCCGAGCGGCTGGTCAGCGCAACGGAAGGCGATTGCCTTAACGGTGGCGCCGTCCGGTCCTTGAAGGGCACATTTGACATGATTCTGGCCCACCACCGTTGCAAAACTCACCTTCATCTGTGCCAGCGCAAAGCGTGGCTGGGGATTGCCCTGTCCGTAGGGGCCAACCTGCTGCAAAAGTTCCACCAATTCCGGTTTGACCGCTTCGGCAGCCAGCGCCCCGTCTAACTTCAGGGACAGACCACTCAATGCCTCTGTTACATGAGCCGCCAGACGGCTCGCAAGAAAAGTTTCCAATTCCTTCAGCCGGGTCGAGGCCACGGTTAATCCTGCAGCCATGGCATGGCCGCCGCCATTGATCAGAATCCCCTGCTGGCGCGCTGCGGTAACAGCCGCTCCCAGGTCCACTCCGGGAATCGACCGCCCTGATCCTTTGCCGATTCCCTCATCATCCAGGCCGATGACAAAGGTGGGGCGCTGATAAAATTCCTTCAAGCGACCAGCGACAATGCCAATCACGCCCGGATGCCACCCCTGCCCGTGAGTGATGATCACCGGCGGCACTTCTCCCGCCGGGCCAATTCGTGCGGCAATCTGATTCTGGGCCTGTTCGAGCACCGCCTGCTCAATAGCCTGTCGTTCCATGTTATAATGGTGCAATTCGTCGGCCAATTGCCGGGCCTCTTCTTCGTCATCGGTGCTGAGAATACGGCTTCCGGCGTCACACCGCCCCACACGCCCCCCGGCATTAACCCGCGGCCCTATCAAGAAGCCGGCATGATAGGTCCCCGGCGTTTCCCGAAGGCCCGCCACATCCGCAAGCGCCCGCAAACCCGGGTTGTCCCGTCGCGCCATGACCTTCAGTCCTTGGGCGACCAGCGCCCTGTTAACACCAGTCAGCGGCACCACGTCACAAATTGTTCCCAGTGCTACAAGATCCAGCCATTGCATTAGATCGGGTTCCGGAAAGCCTTGCTGAGCATACCAGTTGCGCCGGCGCAGTTCCCGGTTGAGTCCCACAATAACGAGAAACGACACCCCAATGGCCGCCAGTTGGCCATAGCCGCCCGGTTCGTCAAGGCGGTTCGGGTTTACCACGGCGACGGCAGCCGGCAGGTGGGGTTCTGCCTGATGGTGATCCACAACAATGACCTCCAGTCCCGCCTCTTGGGCGGCCTGGAGCGGTTCAAAAGAAACAATGCCGCAATCCACGGTGACAACAAGATCAACGCCCTGTTCTTTCAACCCAAGCAGAGCGGCGCTGTTGGGCCCATAGCCTTCACGCAACCGGTCGGGAATATAAATCAGGCAGTCCCGCCCCACGGCCCGTAAAAACCTTTTGAACAAGGCAGATGACGTGGCCCCGTCCACATCATAATCCCCGAAAACAGCAATTTTTTCATTCTTGATGACCGCATCGGCCAGTCGGGCGCAGGCCTTGTCCATATCCTGGAACAGGGAAGGGTCCGGGAGGGCGGCTCTGAGGGTAGGATTCAGGAAGGCTTCTGCCTCTTCAATACCAATCCCGCGTCCGGCCACCACCCGCGCCACAATTTCCGGCACGCCTTGCGCCTGGGCGATGGCCTGCACAACGCGAAATTCGACAGGCCGGGTTTTCCAGGCGCGCCCGGTGACGGATTTTTCCACGCCGAGCAGGAAGTCCTCCTGCCCTGTGGCAGCATTTTGTCTCATCTGTGAGGTGTCATTCGGCTTTCTTGCGCAAATGTTCGCCCTTGATCCAACGCACTGTGCCGGACTTGGAGCGCATGACAACAGAATCCGTTGTATATTTCTGGCCATCCGGGGAACTGTGAACGCCGCGCAGCATGGTGCCGTCAGTGACCCCGGTTGCCGCAAAAATCACATCCCCACTGGCCATGTCCATGGTGCTGTATTTGCGGTTCAGGTCTTCAATGCCCCATTTTCGGGCGCGGGCTCTCTCGTCATCATTGCGGAACAACAGCCGTCCTTGAATCTGTCCACCGATACACCGCAACGCCGCCGCCGCCAAAACCCCTTCCGGTGCTCCGCCAGACCCCATATAGATGTCCACACTGGTTTCCGGGTTGGTGGTGGCAATTACGCCGGCCACATCGCCATCGCCGATCAGCTTGATCCGTGCACCTGCTTCACGCACCGCCTTGATCAGCTCCGCATGGCGCGGACGGTCCAGAATACAAACCAGAAGGTCGCTCACGGCACACCCTTTGGCCTCGGCCACATCCCTGATGTTTTCCTCTGGCGTTTTATCCAGGTCAATGACCCCTTCCGGCAATCCCGGACCAACGGCAATCTTGTCCATATAAACGTCCGGTGCATTCAGAAGATGTCCTTCTTCGGCCAGAGCAATCACCGCCAGCGAGTTTTGCATGGCTTTGGCAGCGATGGTGGTGCCTTCCAGCGGATCCAGCGCAATATCCACACGCGGCCCCTTTCCGGTGCCAACTTCTTCACCGATAAAAAGCATCGGTGCTTCATCGCGCTCGCCTTCTCCAATGACCACACGGCCCTGAATATCCATCTCATTCAGAGCCCGCCGCATGGCGTCCACCGCTGCTGCATCGGCGGCTTTTTCATCCCCCATGCCCACAAGCTTGGCGGCCGCTACAGCCGCGGCTTCTGTGACACGAACAAGTTCAAGAACAAAAAGACGGTCCATATTCGAGTCAAAGCTCATTCTATAAAATTCCTTTTGTATTTGCCTTTATATTCGATTGCTTCAATATTTCTGCACGCGGTAGTTGAGCCCGCATTCTGTCGGAAAGATTACAGGTTTTCGATGCGGATCGCCACGGGTTTTTCCAGCACGATCGGCAAGGCATCAATCTTGTTCAATGCCTGCATCAGAACATTTTCCCGGGTTTTATGGGTCACCATCACCACATAAACCGATCCGTCCAGTTCATGCCCTTTTTGCAACATCACATCGAGCGAAACGTTCTGCTCCTTGAGAATCGAGGTAATATCGGCAATCACGCCGGGCTTTTCCGCCACGTGAAGCCGCATGTAATACGCCCCTTCATGATCGTCGATCAGCACGGGTTCGGCTTTGACAAGCTTGTCTGCCGGAACAAAAAATGCTGCCCCGTTATGCCCCCGGGCGATATCAACAAGATCTGCGACCACGGCCGACGCTGTGGGGCCCTCTCCGGCACCCTGCCCTTCATAAAAAGTCCGGCCGATAAAATCACCTTCCGCCACAATGGCATTAAAGGCGTCGCTGACCTGGGCAATTGGCAGGTTTTTTTGGACCAGTACGGGATGTACCCGCTGTTCCAGCTTTCCTTCCGAATAACTGGAAATACCCAAGAGCTTGATGCGATAGCCAATTTCATCCGCATAATCAATGTCCACAGCAGCAATATGCCGGATGCCTTCGGTGTAAATATTATCGAAATCGGTTTCTACGCCAAAGGCAACGCTGCTGAGAATGGCGAGTTTATGTGCCGTATCAATACCGTCCACATCAAAGGTGGGGTCGGCCTCGGCATAACCCAGAAGCTGGGCTTCGCTCAGAACGTCCTCAAAGCTTTCTCCCTTGGCTTCCATCTGAGTCAGGATGTAATTGCAAGTTCCGTTCATGATGCCGTAAACCCGGTTCAGCCGGTTCGCAGCAAGTCCTTCCCCAATGGATTTGATGATCGGAATGCCCCCGGCCACAGCGGCCTCAAACCGCAAAGCTGCGCCATTTTCATGGGCGGTTCGGGCCAACATCGTGCCATGATGAGCAATCAGGGCCTTATTTGCCGTGACAAAAGATTTCCCGGCCTGTAATGTTTTTTGCGCCAGCTCCTTGGCAACTCCGTCGGAGCCGCCGATCAATTCGACCACAAGGTCGACATCATCCTGTTCCGCAAAATCCAGCGCATTATCAACCCACCGGTAGCCAGAGATATCTACCCCCCGGTCACGATGCCGGTTGTTGGCAGCGACTGCGACAATTTCAATTGGACGGCCGCAACGCGCGGCAATCAATTCTTTCTGAGCCTCAAGAATTTTCAGAACGCCGACCCCGACCGTTCCCAAACCGGCGATGGCAATTTTCAATGATGTGCTCACTTAGCTTTCCTGTTTTTTTGCTTCTTCAAGATAATCATGGCTACGGGCCATAAACCGTTTGATATTACGTATTGCCTGGCGTATCCGCTGCTCATTTTCAACAAGCGCGATGCGGACATAGCCCTCTCCATATTCGCCAAACCCTACCCCCGGCGACACAGCCACCTTGGCATGGGTCAGTAATTGCTTGGCGAAGGCCATGCAGCCGACTTCTTTCCATTCTTCCGGGATCGGCGCCCAGGCAAACATGGTGGCCCGCGGCGCCGGGATCGGCCAGCCGGCCTGCTCCAGTCCTTGCACCAGAACATCCCGTCGGGCCTTATAGATGGCGCGGACCTCGTCAATATAATCCTGCGGTCCGTTCAGAGCGGCTGTCGCCGCGACCTGGATGGGGGTAAACGCCCCATAATCCAGATAGGACTTCACGCGGGTCAACGCTCCAATCAGTTTTTCATTTCCAGCCGCAAACCCGATACGCCAGCCCGCCATGGAGTAGGTCTTGCTCATGGAGGTGAATTCGACCGCAATATCCTTTGCCCCCGGCACCTGGAGAATGGATGGCGGCGGACTATCATCAAAATAAATTTCCGCATAGGCCAGGTCTGAGAGGACATAAATGCCATACTTGCGGGCGAAATCCACAACTTCTGCATAAAAGTCAAGATCCACAACCTCTGCCGTTGGGTTGGCGGGATAATTCAACACCAGGGCCAAAGGTTTTGGAACACTGTGCTTGACGGCCAGGGACAGGCTTTCCATAAAATTCTGACGGCTGTTCGGCGGCAAATGGCGAATGGTCGCTCCGGCGATAATAAACCCGAAATGATGAATGGGATAACTGGGGTTCGGCACCAGAATCACATCACCCGGGGCGGTGATGGCCTGCGCCAGATTGGCCAGTCCCTCCTTTGATCCCAGAGTAACAATGGCTTCCCTGTCCGGATCAATTTCTACATCGAAACGCCGCTGGTAATAGGCCGCCAGCGCCTTACGTAATCCCGGAATCCCTTTGGAGGCGGAATAGCGGTGCGCTTTGGGATCCGGCAATGTGGCGACAAGCTTGTCCAGGACATGTTGCGGCGGAGAGAGATCAGGGTTGCCCATCCCCAGATCAATAATGTCCTCTCCGGCCGCCCGCGCCCGCGCCTTCATTGCGTTGACTTCGGCAAACACATAGGGCGGTAATCGTTTGATCCGGTAAAATTCTGACTCCATTGATCTCTCACCTGAAAAATTTCTGTTCAACGGCTGATGCCAGCCGGGATCAATTCTTTAGCAGCAATTTGCCCATAGGCAAACAGGCTTTCTGCTAAAAAGTAAAAAAACCGGCCAAAAAAATCCTGTCATAATCCTGATAAGAAAACTACTATAATTAAAGGACCTCTTCTCAACTTCGCGAAATTAAGGAGGCAAGATGGACAACGACAAACCGGACATGGAACAGTTTGCTGCCAATATGAAGGAATATGCGGAACAGTTCCAGAAAATCGCCGCTGAATTTCTCGAAAAACAGAAGGAACATAGCCCGCCCGATGAGCTTGACCCACTGAATCTGGGACAGGCCATGATGGAAATGACTAAATATTTTGCTGAAAATCCCCAACAGATTGTCGAAAAGCAGGTCAACCTGTGGAAAGATTACATGACGCTGTGGCAAAACACGGTAAAAAAAATGGCGGGAGAAGACGAAGTGGAGCCGGTCATTGCACCTGAGGTAGGGGATCGCCGGTTCAAGGACAAAGAATGGGAGGAAAATGAGGTTTATGATTATATCAAACAATCCTATCTTTTGACCTCCCGCTGGCTTGAAGATGTCATTCAGGATACCCCTCTTGCCAAAACTCATGAAGGGCAGAAACTGAAATTCTTTACCCGCCAGTTCATTGATGCCATGTCGCCCACAAATTTTGCTGTCACCAACCCGCAGGTCATTCGGGAAACTATTGAAAAAAATGGCAAGAACCTTGTTCAGGGACTGCACAATATTGCCCGGGACATCAACCCGAAAACGGGCACTTTCCGCATTCGCATGACTGATGAAGAGGCCTTTGAACCCGGACGCAATGTTGCCACCACGCCGGGCAAAGTGATCTATCAGAACGAACTCATTCAGCTTATTCAATATACCCCCACTACTGAAACGGTCTACAAGGTCCCGCTGCTGATCGTGCCGCCGTGGATCAACAAATATTATATTCTTGATCTCAGACCAGAAAATTCTCTGGTCAAGTGGCTCACGGACAAGGGATATACGGTCTTTATCATTTCCTGGAAAAACCCGGACGAAAGTATGGCGGAACTGGACTTTGGGGATTATATGGCGCTGGGTCCCCTTTCGGCCCTGCATGCCATTGAGGAAGCTATCGGCGAAACTGTCGTCAATACGGTGGGGTACTGTATTGGAGGAACATTGCTGGCCGCAACGCTTGCCTATCTCGCCGCGAACGACAAGGCCGATCGTGTCAAGAGCACAACTTTTCTGGTCACTCAGGTGGATTTCAGCGAGTCCGGCGAACTCAAACTGTTCGTAGATAAAAAACAACTGAAATTCATGGAAAAGATTATGGAGGAAAAAGGGTATCTTGACGGCAGCATCATGTCCCAGACGTTCAATATGCTGCGTTCCAATGATCTAATCTGGTCCTTTGTCATCAACAATTATCTTCTAGGGCGGGACCCCTTCCCCTTTGACCTGTTGTACTGGAATAGCGATTCCACCCGCCTGACCAAGGCCTGCCACAGCCAGTATCTCAGGGAAATGTATCTGGAAAACAACCTGGTCAAACCTGGCAAGCTGGTGCTCAAGGGCACCCCTATCGACCTTCGAAAGATCACTATCCCGGCTTATATCCAGGCCGCGCAGACCGACCATATCTGCCCCTGGAATTCCGTCTATAAAGCAACCCAGATTTTTTCCGGTCCGCGCCGTTTTATGCTGGCTGGCTCAGGACATATTGCCGGCGTCGTCAATCCGCCGGAAGCCCGGAAATACAATCACTGGATTAATGACAACCTGCCTGATGACCCGGCGGACTGGTTAAACGAAGCGGAAGAAAAACCCGGATCCTGGTGGCCGGACTGGCACCAGTGGCTACGGACCAAATCTGGGAAAAAAGTTCCGGCCCGACAGCCTGGAGAAGGCAAGCTGAGCATTATCGAAGAGGCCCCCGGCAGTTATGTGAAAATCCGGTATGATACCGAAGGAAAATAATGGGCTTTGGCGAGAGTCCGAGTGAACTATCGATATTCCCCGAGATAATCTTGCGCCAGTGCGGCATAATGATCTGTACCGGCGCGCAAGTCTTTGATCGCCTCTTCGGTCAGGGTTCGGACGTATTTGGCCGGGCGGCCCAGCCACATTTCGCCCTTGCCGATCCTTTTTCCCGGGCTTAGCAAAGCCCCGGCCGCCAGCATGCCGCCACTTTCAATATAACAGTTGTCCATAGTCATAGCCCCCATGCCCACGAATCCCCCGTTTTCGATCACCGTGCCATGAATCAGGGCCATGTGACCAACCAGCACCTCATCCCCGATCAGCGTCGCAGCCCCACCACTTTCCACATGCACCACAGTGCCATCTTGAAGGTTGGTCCGGGCCCCGATGCGGATTTTATTGACGTCCCCCCGCAACACGCAATTAAACCAGATGCTGCTTTCGGGACCGATTTCGACATCCCCGATAATTCTGGCACCCGGTGCAATAAATGCAGTTTCGTCTATTTGGGGCCATATGCCATTATGGGGATAAATTTTGCCGCCGCCATTTACGATTTTGCCGACCTCTGCCATCATGGCTTTTTCTCCTCATTTCACTCCCCTCTTACGGGAAAATCGGCAATTGTTCCAGCGATAATGTTTCCTCAAATCCGAACATCAGATTCATGTTCTGAATGGCCTGCCCAGAAGATCCTTTGACCAGATTATCAATGGCCACCACAAGAATGGCCCGGCCCGGCACGCGGTCCTCAAACACATTGATCACACAATGATTAGACCCTCGGACCTGGCGGGTTGCCGGCACTACGCCTTCGGGCGCGATGGTGACAAAGGGTTCATCCCTGTATTGTTCTTCCAGGACAGCCCGCAAATCCTGCGCCGTCTGCGCCTTCCCGGCATATTGAACATAAATGGTTTCCAGTTCGCCCCGGTTCATGGGCACGAGATGAGGGGTGAAGGTCACATAGACCCCCTCCCCGCAGACTTTACCCAGTTCCTGCTCTATTTCAGGGGCATGCCGGTGAGAGGCAATACCGTAAGGATGCAGGGCTTCGGCCACTTCCGTAAACAGATTGCCTTCTTTGAGGGAGCGTCCTGCACCGCTGACCCCGGACTTGGCGTCGATGATAATGCCGTCCTTCCGGATCACCCCCTGTTTCAGCAACGGGATGAGTGTCAGAAGCGCTGCCGTCGGGTAACATCCCGGACAGGCCACCAGCCGCGCCTTGCTGATGCGTTCCCTGTTCAGTTCGCTCAGACCATATACGGCTTCTTTCTGCAACTCCGGCGCCCGGTGAATGTCCCCGTACCACCGGCTGTAAACCTCAAGGTCTTCCAGGCGGAAATCCGCCGACAGGTCAATTACCTTGACCGATCCCTGAATGGCATTGGCGTAATCTGCTGGTGACTCGATAATCATCTCGTCAATAAATCCGTGACCGGTTTCATGCAGGATGCCTTTGATGATTTCCTGGCTGGTGGCATGTGGCAGGGCACAAAATACCACATCAAGCTCCAGCCCCGGCCATTCCACATCAGAGATCGCCATAAGGTCCGGCAAATCAGTATAAGCCAGATGAGGAAAGACGTCCCCGAGGGGTTGCCCCGCCTTGCGGTCCGCTGTCATCAAAACAATTTCCACATGAGGGTGGCGCACAAGAAGGCGTACCAGTTCTGCCCCTGTATATCCGCTGGCGCCAAGAATTGCTGCTCTTATTTTTGACGTAGTTTCAGTCATGTTTTCCTCATGTGTTAAAACCGTATGACAAAATATCCACAAGTCATGAACGGTGTGTATAACGAAATAAAATTAACTTCAACATCTAAAAACAAAATATTATTCTTCAAATACTGAAATATAAAAATAATATTTCGTTATCCGGTGCGCTCAACGACTTCTTGCCAACTCCTGCGTTGCATATGTTCCGGGATATCACAGTAGTCGCCTATTATATCACCCGAAATAAAATTGGCACCTATTTCCCGGGCCAGCATGGCATGATCGACTGTATTCACATTACCGATCACGGTCTTCAGATCAAGCTTGCGGCATTTGATGGAAAATTCCGCAAGATCCATCCAGGTTTTTTTGGTGTCTTTCAGCACTCTGGGCAAATCATATTTCATATAGGAGAGCCCTGGAATTTTATATTTTTGCAGATCCCGCGGAAGTGTCGTGAGGTCGATCTGGATGGAATTACAATAGGGTTTGAGCCAGACGACAATCATCTGCAGTTTCGATTGTGGGATACCTGCGGGACACAGCGTCAGATTAAAGATAACGTATTTGCGCAGTTCTTCAGGAATTTTCTGACACTGCCCTGTAAATCCTTTCAGCCGTTCTTTGCTGAAAACCGTTTCATAACTAACCGGGATGGTATAGATGGTGCGGAACTTATTGTCATAGAGCCCCTGCATGGTAAGAGCGGCATCTTCAAGCAAAATCCAGTCCAGACCGATTTTTGCTTCCAGTGACGTTTTATCCTTCAGCACATTGTAATCATATCGCATGCTGCCGTCCGCCGCAGTGCTGCGGGCATGGACGGTATAGGTTGTAATGGTTTGGTGTTTGACGTTCCAGAGAGGTCGGTAAACAATATCGAAAGTTTCCCCGCTGATAAACAGATCCAACCGGCTCTTGTTTTCCTCTTGCTCTGGCTTCTGTTTCAGTTTTTCGCGGTCTTCAGGCGTAAAGGCAAAAACACCGTTCTCATAACCGAAAACGGTTCTGACATCTTCCTGATCCAGCATATGTTCCCCGGTAAATTTCCGCCCCACTTCCTCCAGCACAGTGCGGCACATTTCCACCATATCCCGGGACGATTTTGTGGCCGCCAATTGGCCGGAGAAAATGACAATATATTCGACTTCCGATTTTTTATAGATCTTTTCCCGGTTTCCGAACCGCCTTTCAAAACAGTTCTCAAAAACAGGAAACATCCTGTCTTTGAGCGAGGCCCATTTTTCCCCCAACCGGTTTTTAATGGCGTGTAGACTGATCAACTGTGCCCGCCCGGCCAGGGCCAGATCGTCATTGGCCATGATTTCCTGCAACTTGGCTTCGGAAATTATCTTGGCGGGAGAGGTTGCCACAGAAACCTGTTCCGCAGGTTTTTGCGTTCTTTCTCTGGGCGGCGAAGGCTTTGGAGTTCTTTTTTTGGACCTGAAAAAATTTAACACTTCCTGGTCACCCTCGTTACATCCAATACGCGTGCGCCGAAAACATTCCCCATTGCATCAAAGCCACGACACATAAACCCCTGACTAGAATGTCGGTTTTTTACCGGCCAGCAACTCCTTCCAGGACAGACGCACCATATGCCCGGGAATCGCGGTGTTTTCCCTGATCACTGCTCCCGCAATATAATCAAAGCCGGCCTCGCGCGCCAACAGCAGATTTTCCAAACTTTGCACATTCAACAAAATGGCCTGCATCGACTTCTGGTGACATTTGGCCGTCATCCGCGCCAGCCCGGCCCAATAAACGGCGCTGTTGCGGGACGGCGGCGCAAGGTTGATGCTCACCCCTTTGATCTGGCATTCCTTGTAGAAACCGATATCCTGAGGAATAAATTCATGACAGTGCAAAATGATAAGGCGGCAATATTTTTGGAGAAGCCCCGTGATATATCTGAGTTTAGCTTCCGGAATTCCCGGTGGAAAATTCACCAGGGTAAAGGAAACATAGCGACACAATTCCTCCGGCATTTTACGGCATAATTGCAGATAGGAGGCCAGTAACTCCGGGGTAAAAAGGGTTTCATAACTCACCGGGATGGAAAAAATAGCCCTGAATTTATTGGCATAAAATTCCTGCATCATTTCCCGGCAGGTCTCAAACAGAAAATAATCCAGAGCGATTTTATCCTGACGTTTCATGGTTTTTAACAAAACGGCATATCCGCCAGCGGAAAGGGTCCTGCCTTTCAGCCTGCAATTCATGGCATAGGTCGAAATGACCTGATGTTTGCTGTCCCACAGTGGCATAAAGACAGGCTCAACCCGTTTCAGTCCCCCCAGAGAACAGCTCGCAGAAACCACTTCCGAAATTTTGTCCTGAACAGAAGAACAAGGTGGTCTTGGATTTTGGTTGGTATCTTCCTCGTGCTTTAACGTCGAGGGGGTTACAGGTGGCTTTGTAAGGATGTCTTCCAGAGAACTGGGTTTAAAAAGCAGTTCGCCATCCAGTTTCCCGGTGGCCGTGCGCACGACAATATCACTGGTCTCCGCCGAGCCCAGAAACCTTTCCGAGAGTTCCTGAAGTATCTTGGCGCAGACCAGCCGGGCGCTGTCCTCTGCGAGATAAGAAAATACAATAAGATGTTCTTCATCATTGATGGAAAAAAACACATCTTCATCACGCAGTCTTTTGTTTACGATCTGATGCAGGGCATCAAGAACCTTTTCCCGCAGCCCCGGCCACTTTTCGCCAAGTTTTGTTTTAATTGCTTCGAGCCCGAGAAGCTGCACACGCCCGGTATTCAGAAAGGAATTATGGGTAAGGATTTTCAGAAGCTTATCTTCGGTCAGGGAGCTGAGATTTCGAGACGGGACCACTTGAGACATTCTGGGCGGCGTCGAGGATGAATTCTGGTCTCCGGCCCGGGACGAATCGTCATCAAAAAACAGGCTTTCCAGAATATTTTTAAGCTTTATTTGCTTCATTTCAGAATGATCCCTTGGCAATTCGCCCGTATGTCATAAAGTCCTTAACAAACCAGTATACCAATGATTATTCCATCAAATATTAACACCTTCTTAATAAACAGAATAACTTCACAAAAAAGCCGCCCTGAGAGTCCCAGGACGGCTCTTTGATCCGATACTGTGTAAACGGATTAACGTTTGGAGAACTGGAAGCTCCGACGTGCTTTCCGCTTACCATATTTTTTACGTTCAACCACACGGGCATCACGGGTGAGAAAACCACCGGCTTTCAACACCGGTCGCAGGCCCGGCTCATAGAATGTCAACGCGCGGCTGATGCCATGACGGACGGCACCAGCCTGTCCGGACAGTCCGCCACCCTTAACGGTACATTCCACATCAAACTGACCAGTCCGGCCCGCCACTTCAAACGGCTGATTAACAATCATCCGCAGCGTTGGACGGGCGAAATAAACCTGCTGATCCCGGCCATTAACCGTAATTTTCCCAGAACCCGGCTTGATCCAGACACGGGCAACGGCATCTTTACGTTTTCCGGTCGCGTAAGCCCGCCCGAGGGCATCCAGTTGCGGTTCGGCAGCAGCTTCAGCGTTATCTGCCGTCGCGGCGGCTTCCGCGCCAGAAGTGATCTCTTTCAGATCTTCCAGTGTTTTCTTTTCATCAGCCATGATTAACGGCTCCTTGTATTTTTGTCATTCATGCCCGCAACATCCAGAACTTCCGGATTTTGAGCGGCATGAGGATGTTCACTTCCGGCATAAACACGCAAGTTACGCATTTGCTGACGCCCCAGCGGGCCACGCGGAATCATACGCTGAACCGCCTTGATCACCAGACGTTCCGGATGGTCACTTTCCAAGATCTGGCGGGCGTTGCGGCTTTTGATCCCGCCCGGATAACCGGTATGCCAGTAATGGATCTTGTCATCTAGTTTTTTGCCAGTCAGCTTAACCTTGGCAGCATTGATCACAATGACATTGTCCCCGTCATCCATATGCGGGGTAAAAGTCGGTTTGTGTTTACCGCGCAGACGAGAAGCCACAATGGCCGCCAGACGTCCGAGCACAACATTTTCGGCATCAATGACGATCCATTTTTTCTCGATATCTGCCGGTTTAGCAGAATAAGTTTTCATCGTTCAGTTTCCCTTGGGACATCCGGATCTCTTGATGTCTTGACGGCCTTTCGTGCCCTCACCTCCACCACGGAGACCCATATTTTTTTCATGACCTTGTAATGTCTTATGACTTTCAGGTAAAACCTGACAGATCACTAACGATCCTGCCGGTCACACTGGCGCGAAATATGCCATTCTTTCATGTAATGTCAATGGAATAATTTCAATAAATAACAAGGCGTTACATGAAAGGTATTATAATACCGTAAAAATAACTGGTTATAATTAAAGAAATAATACGATATTCTGAAAAGCCACCATAAAAGGAAAATCACAAATGACTGAATCCTATAACTTTTCAACTTTGGCCGTTCATGCGGGCCAGCACTCCGATCCCGCCACAGGTGCTTGTGCCACCCCTATTTATCAGACAGCCTCTTTTGAATTTGAAAGTCCGGAACAGGCTGCCGCGCTGTTTAATCTGCAGGAGTCCGGTAATATTTACAGTCGACTCACCAACCCGACTGTGAGTGTACTTGAAGCCCGTGTTGCCGCCCTTGAAGGCGGTACTGCCGCTCTGGCCGTCGCCTCCGGACATGCTGCCCAGCTGATCACCTTCCATACGTTGATGGAACCCGGTGACGAAATCATTGCCTCGACCAAACTTTATGGCGGATCCATTACCCAGATGGGCCACAGTTTCCGTAAATTCGGATGGTCCACCCGTTTTATCGAACCGGACCCGGAATTGATGAAAGCCGCCATCACGCCCAAGACCAAGGCCATTTTTGTGGAAAGCCTGGCCAATCCCGGCGGGATCGTCACGGATATTGCCGCCCTTGCCGACGTGGCCCATGAAGCCGGCATTGTTCTAGTGGTGGATAATACACTGGCAACCCCCTATCTGTGCCGCCCCATTGAACATGGTGCGGATATTGTGGTTCACAGCCTCACCAAATTCCTCGGTGGCCAGGGCAACAGCATCGGCGGCGTGATTGTGGATTCCGGCCGCTTCGACTGGATGAAAAGCAAAAAATATCCAACCCTTAGTGAACCCTGTGCGGCATATCACGGCATGACTTTCGGGGAAAGCTTTGGGGAGGCCATGGGCAATATCGCCTTTGCTATTGCCTGTCGGGCGCTGGGGCTTCGTGACCTGGGGCCGGCTTTGTCACCCATGAATGCCTTTCTGATTCTCAATGGTATCGAAACCCTGCCGCTGAGGATGCAGCGTCATTGCGACAATGCGCTGGAAGTGGCCAAGTTCCTCAAAAATCATGACAAGGTGGATTGGGTGTCCTATGCTGGTCTCGAGGATGACCCCTATCACGCCCTGCAACAGAAATACATGCCCAAGGGCGGTGGAGCAGTCATGACCTTCGGGGTCAAGGGTGGATATGAGGCCGGGGTGAAAGTGGTCCGTTCCGTTAAGCTGTTTAAACATCTGGCCAATATCGGCGATACCCGCAGCCTGATCATTCACCCCTCCTCCACCACGCACCGGCAGTTGCCCGAAGCCGACCAGATCAAGGCAGGCGCCGGTCCGGATGTAATCAGGCTGTCTGTCGGAATTGAGGATGTGGCGGACATCAAGGCCGACCTGGATCAGGCGCTGACTGCCTGAAGGGAGCGCTCAAGAGATTAGCCGAGGCCGGGGGAGTGATCTTCACCGGCCTTTTCTTACTTGCTTTTTATCTGAAGGAGAGATCAATGAAAGCAACAGGTCAATGTCAATGCGGGGCTAAAAAATTCACAGTGGAAACGGATGACTATCACGCCTATTATTGCCATTGTCGGATGTGTCAGCGTGCCGTTGGTAATATTTTTGCGACATTTGTCAACCTTCCTAAAAATGCCGTACGCTGGAGCGGCGAAGAGCCCGACATCTATCATTCATCCAAAATCGCACAGCGCGGATATTGTGCCACCTGTGGCACGCCGCTCACCTTTGCTTTCCCGGATTCCGACAGGATGGATATCACTGTTGGCAGTTTTGATGACCCGAGCCTGTTCACGCCGCAAAGCCATTTCGGCGTGGAAAGCCGCATCATGAGCTGGCACAAGCCTGACGGCCTGCCGGAAAAGCGCACCGAGGACTCCGAAGCGGTCATGGAACGTTGGCGCCGGGCCGAAACATTATAGCCCCCGGAAATATCCTTTAGAATGAATGGTGAAGAGGTTGGGGCAACCTATTCACAATTCACTTCAGGGCTTCAAACTGTTGCTGATCCAGTCCAGATATTCCGGGTTGCCGCCTTCGATGGGCCAGACCACCACACAAGGCACATCATAGGAATGCAGTTCCCGTATACGGGCCGTGGCCGCTTCCTGCCTGTCCCGTGTCGTTTTGAGAAGCAAGGCCACCTCCGAATCTTCACACGACTTGCCTTGCCACACATAGATGGACGTCATGCCGTCAAGGATATTGCCACAAGCGGCAAGCTTTTCCCTCACCAACGTTCGAGCAATCACCAGCGCCTCATCCTTATGGGCGCAGGTCACATACAGACTGCAATATTCCGTCATGAGCCCTCCTGTATCTTCAGACGATGCAAGAAATAAAGGCTGGCTGACAGGGTAACGATGGCCCCGGCCTGGTGCAATGCCGCCAACGGAATCGGCACCACATAGATCAGTGTTAAAATGCCGAGCAGCACCTGAATGATCACAGTCACCATCAGGATATGAGCGGTCAAGCCCAATTGCCTGCGACAGGCCCACCACAACCAAGTCGTCAGGGCAAAAATCACATAAGCCCCTATTCGGTGATCAAACTGAACCGTCAACAGATTTTCAAAAAAATTGATATACCAAGGGGACAGCTCGAAAAGCCCTTCTGGCACCAGGGCCTCCTCCATTAACGGCCAGCTATTATAGATGAATCCTGCATTCAGGCCGGCCACCAGTCCGCCCAGCAGGATTTGGATAAAAATCAGTCCCACAAGGAACTTTGCCAGCCGACCGGAACGAGACACGTCCACCTTTTCCGCTCGCGGCTGAACCAAACCCAGCGCCACCCAGAAAATATACATAAAAATAAACACTGCGAGACCGAGATGAGCAGTCAGGCGATAATGGCTCACATCCGGCTGATCAATCAGGCCGCTTTTGACCATCCACCATCCCACAAGTCCCTGGAGCCCCCCCAGAAAAAACATCAGCCACAATTGCGGTTTCAATGATGCTTCAACCTTTTTACGCCATAAAAAGAAGACAAACGGCACAAAGAATGCCAGACCAATCAGGCGCCCCAGAAGACGGTGCCCGTACTCCCAGAAGAAGATGGCTTTGAACTCCCCTAGGCTCATGCCCCGGTTGACCTTCTGATATTCAGGATAGGCTTTGTAGGCTTCGAATTCCTCCATCCACTGACTTTCATTCAGGGGCGGTATGACCCCGTGAATGGGATGCCATTTCACCATGCTCAGACCAGATTCGGTCAGGCGCGTAATACCTCCCACTACAATCATCAGAAAGATCAGCGCACAAACCGAAAAAAGCCACACGGCGATCTGGCGGTTGTTTGTTCGGGTTACACTGTCATGCATAGACACACCTTTGTTTCGGTTTTTCACAGTTTCCGGGCGGAGCTTGACAATCTTCCGGGACCGGGTACCAATAGCGCAGTCATCAAGCGTAAAAGAAGCATAAAAGTTGTTCGGAACCATCCTGCATGAATGAAATGACCACCTATGTAATTTTGACACTATGTGCGCTGCTTACCGCCTTTGCCAATTTCATGTCCCGTCGCCCCAAACCGCTCGGCAAAGCTTGGACCATTCCGTGGAACGGCATCCAGTTTGTGGCTGTACTGGTTATTTTGCTGATGGTCCGCCACCTCATTGCCCTGCATACCGGTCAGGATACCCAGCTCATGCGCTAGCGCCGTCCTGGGCCTGATTTCGAGCCTTGACTTTCTGGGCATCGACAGCGGCAATGGCGGTCATGTTCAGAATGCCGCGCGCGCTGGTGGCCGGCGTCACAATATGGGCCGCCATCGCTGTCCCCAGAAGAATGGGCCCTACCAGAAGACCATTGTCAATATTCTTGACAAGATCCAAACCGATATTGGCCGCATCAAGATTGGGGAAAATCAGCAAATTAGCGGCCCCTTTCAGCCGGCTGTCGGTGATCAGCTGATTGCGCAGGGTTTCATCCAGGGCCGCCGCGGCATGCATTTCACCGTCCACTTCCATGTCCGGATATTGTTCTCTGAGTATGGCGGCAGCTTTGCGCATTTTCCGGGCGGACGGCTCACGCGAAGACCCAAAGTTGGAATGCGACAACAGGGCAATTTTCGGTTTAATGCCGAAATCCTCTACCTTTTTAGCCGCGGCAATGGTGGTTTCTACAATCTGGTCCGTATCCGGATCCACCCCCATGAAGGCATCTGCGAGGAACAGAGTCTGGCGCGGAAGAATCAGCGTGCTTAAAGTCGAGATTTTCCGTGTGTCGCTGCGCTTGCCAATCAGATCAATGATATATCGGATATGAAAATCAAACCGCCCATAAGTGCCGCAAATCATGGCATCTGCATCGCCGCGCAAGACTGCGAGCGCGGCAATGACTGTGGTATTTGTCCGGACAATGGTCTTGGCGGCTTCGATGGATACCCCCTTACGCCCCACCAGACGGTGATAGGTCTGCCAGTATTCCCGGTAGCGATCATCCTGTTGCGGATTGATCAACTCATAATCCTCTCCCGCTTTGAGCCGCAGCCCCAGCCGGTCTATCCGACGGGCCACGACATCCGGTCGGCCAATCAGAATAGGCTGGGCCAGATTTTCATCCACCACGGCCTGCACCGCCCTAAGCACGGATTCATTTTCGCCTTCGGCATAGATGACCCGCTGAATATCCTGCTTCGCCTTTTCAATGACCGGCTGCAACAGCATATTTGACTTGAATACGAAATTGCCCAGTTCTTCCCGGTACGCTTCCACATCCACAAGCGGCCGCGTGGCCACACCGGTATCCATGGCGGCCTTGGCAACGGCAGGAGCCACTTCCAGAATAAGACGTGGATCAAACGGTTTGGGGATGATGTAATCCGGACCGAATTTCAGTTCCTCGCCGCGATAGGCATTGGCCACCTGTTCTTCCGATTCCTGATAGGCGAGATCCGCAATGGCCTTGACCGCGGCAATTTTCATTTCCTCATTGATGGTGGTAGCGCCCACATCCAATGCGCCCCGGAACAAAAACGGGAAACACAGTACATTATTGACCTGATTGGGATAATCGGACCGCCCTGTGGCGATGATCGCGTCGGGACGGGCCTCACGGGCGTCTTCCGGCAGGATTTCGGGAACCGGATTAGCCAGCGCCAGGATAAACGGCCGCGGCGCCATCTTTTTCACCATTTCCTGTTTCAAAATTCCTGGCGCGGAAAGCCCCAAAAAGACATCCGCCCCCACAATCGCCTCGTCCAGTGTGCGCTCTCTGGTTTTTCGCGCGTAACGGGCCTTATAGGGATTCATATCCGTCTCTCGCCCCTCATAAACAACCCCTTCCCTATCGACCAGAGTGATGTTTTCTCGCGGTAGTCCCATGTTCACCAAAAGGTCAAGACAGGCCAATGAGGCGGCCCCGCCGCCCGTGGAGACGAGTTTTACGTTCTCAAGTTTCTTGTCCACAATGCGCAGACCGTTATAAATGGCTGCCCCGGCCACAATAGCTGTCCCATGCTGATCATCGTGAAAGACGGGAATGTTCATGCGTTCCTTGAGCGCCTTTTCCACAATGAAACATTCAGGGGCCTTGATGTCTTCCAGATTGATCGCCCCGAAAGTGGGTTCCAGAGCGGCAATAATGTCCACCAGCTTGTCCGGATCCTTCTCGTTGATTTCGATGTCGAACACATTGATATTGGCAAATTTTTTGAACAAAACCGCCTTTCCTTCCATGACCGGTTTCGATGCCAGCGGGCCAATATCGCCCAGCCCAAGAACGGCTGTCCCATTGGAAATCACCCCAACCAGATTGCCTCGGGCCGTCACATTGGCGGCCTCTGCCGGATCCTTCACTATGGCTTCACAGGCAAAAGCTACCCCGGGCGAATAGGCCCGAGCCAAATCCCGCTGGTTCGCCAGGGGTTTCGTCGGCACAATCGCCAGTTTGCCGGGAACGGGTTCCGTGTGATAACGAAGGGAAGTTTCCTTGAATTTATCGTCGGCCATTTATTTCTGTCCACCTTAGGTTTGCGCTGCTCATCCGTTATTTTTCTTTATAAAGCATAGATGAAAGGATTTGCCTAGAGTGAATTGGGCCAACCTAATCGCAATTCACTCTAAAGCTCCAAACAAAACTTATGGCAAGCGTCGTCATGAACAAAAATGGAAAAGCACAAAAAAGAGGAAGCCTGGCGGCTTCCTCAAGGTTTGGGAGGTCTTATAGAAGGGAGGGATTTATTCGTTTACAGATCCAGCGGACGATATTCCTTGCCCAAGTCGCGAGCAACGGCTTCATAAGTCACAAACCCGCCAGACACATTAACACCGTTTTTCAGATGCGGATCATCCTTACATGCCTGTTTCCAGCCCTTGTTAGCCAGAGCCAGACCAAAAGGAAGGGTCGCATTATTCAGGGCAAAGGTTGAGGTCCGCGCCACCGCACCCGGCATGTTGGCCACACAATAATGGACTACACCATCCACAATAAAGGTGGGATCGGCATGAGTGGTCGGATGGGAGGTCTCGAAGCAACCGCCCTGGTCGATGGAAATATCCACCAGAACCGCCCCATCCTTCATCTGGCTAACCATATCCCGGCTGACCAGTTTCGGTGCAGCCGCCCCCGCCACCAGCACCGCCCCGATCACGAGATCCGCGCCAAGCACGGCCTCTTCCAGGTCATGACCTGTGGAATAACGGGTTTTGACGCTGCCGCGGAATCGGCTGTCCAACCGCCGCAACACATCCGGATTACGGTCAAAAACACTTACATCCGCCCCGAGGCCAACAGCCATTTCTGCGGCGTTCATCCCAGACACGCCGCCCCCGATAATCACTACCTTGGCCGGCGCCACGCCGGGTACACCACCCAACAATAGCCCCCGCCCACCAGACGCTTTTTCCAGCGCATGCGCGCCGGCCTGAATGGACATTCTGCCAGCGACTTCACTCATCGGCGCCAGCAGCGGCAAACCGCCTGCATCATTGGTGACGGTTTCATAGGCAATGGCCGTACATCCCGATTTGAGTAGCGCATCGGTCTGGGCCGGATCTGGCGCCAGATGCAGATAGGTATAGAGCACATGGTGCTCTTTCAGCATGGCGCATTCATTAAGTTGGGGTTCCTTGACCTTGACGATCATTTCCGCCTGCTCGAAAATTTCTTCCGGCGTTGAGAGAATTTCCGCCCCTACTGCCCGGTAATCCTCGTCCGTAAAGCCGACCCCTTCACCTGCACGGGTTTCCACCACCACTTTGTGACCGTTCCTGACAAATTCTGAAGCGCTGGCCGGGGTCAGACCAACGCGATATTCATGGTTTTTGATTTCCTTTGGCACACCGACAATCATTCTGAAGCTCCTATTTTTCACCTGTCTGACAGAATATCTGAAGATGGGCCGAATGTCCTTGCAAATTAGATGACATCTGTGTTGATTTTTCGAATATTATTGCGTTATTTTATAATTATGAGACATAAATTTGATAATGTGAAATTAGACAAGATTGATCATGCTATTCTGGACGAGCTTCAGAAAAATGGGCGCATCAGCAATGCGGACCTGGCCGACCGGGTCGGCCTGTCCCAGTCCGCCTGTCTGCGCCGGGTCAAGGCCCTGGAAGAGCATCATGTCATCAAGGGATATTCCACTATCGTGGATCAAAGCGCTGCCGGCCTGCCGGACAATGTTTTTGTTCAGATAACAGTGGAAAAACAGACCAAGGAAAAACTCGCGGAATTTGAGCGCAAAGTCCGGGAATGCCCGCAAATCATGGAATGTTATTTGATGTCCGGGGATGCGGACTACCTGCTCAGGGTGATTGTTGCTGACGCTTCGGATTATGAACGCCTGCATATGGATGTGCTGACCGCCCTGCCCGGTGTCAGTCAAATCAAATCCAATTTCTCCTTGCGGACAGTGACCAAAAACACCACTATCCCTTTCGGCCTTAAATAGCCGTCAGTCCCCCGTCGAAGACGACAGCCTGACCGGTCATGAAGCTGTTTCGGTCAGAACACAGCCACAACATGCCATCAACAATTTCCTCGACGCGGGCCAGACGCCGCATGGGGACCATGCCGATAAGCTTACGCACCGCATTATCGTCTTCTTCCCTGTTCAGATAACGTTCAACCATAGGGGTTGCAGTGCCACCCGGACAGATGGCGTTAACGCGAATATTGTACCGGGCATTTTCGGCCGCGGCGGTTCGGGTCAGTCCCACGACACCATGTTTGCTGGCCGCATAGGGACCAAGTCCCGGGGCACCGCTGATTCCGGCAATGGAGGCTACATTCAGAATAACACCGGCATTTTGCCGGATCATCTGCTGCAACTCATATTTCATACAATAAAACACCCCCTTGAGGTTGACGTCCAGTGTCTGTTCCCATTCTTCCGTGTCACATTGGGCCAGGGGCTTTAGGGCATGCTCCACACCCGCATTATTAATCGCCACGTCAATCCGACCGAATGTTTCTTCGGCAGCAACCACGTTCTCAATAACCTGTTCCTTATTGCGAACGTCACAAAGACGCCACAGAACCTCGCCGCCGACCTCGCGCGCCAGAAAGGCCGTCTCTTCCAGTTCGGCCTGGTGCAGATCTGAAAGCACCAGTTTTGCCCCGGCCTTGGCAAAGGCGCAGGCGGCCGCCCGGCCGAGTCCGGAGCCAGCACCGGTAATCATCACCACTTTGTCGGCATAACTCTCACAAGTCATAAGACCTCCTCCCCCTGTTCAATAACATCCAGAGCATAATCTGCCACAATTCGGGTCATGCTTCCCAGTTTTTTTGCCTGATCGCTGGAAGCGTTTCCCTCCAACGCCCGCTTGTAAACCCCCTGAATGATGGCGGCGAGCCGGAAAAAATTGAACGCCAGATAAAAGGACCAGTTTTCAATGTGTGCAATACCGCGGCGCTCACAATATTGGCGCACATATTCCCGTTCAGTCGGCAATCCCTGGGCCCGTCGATCCACGCCCCCCAGACCTTTGATACCTGGTGAACTCTGTGGCAGGCGCCATTGCATGCATTGATAAGACAGGTCTGCCAGAGGGTGCCCCAAAGTGGATAGTTCCCAATCCACAACCGCAATGACTTCTGGCCGATCGGGGTGAAAAATCATATTATCCAGTCGGAAATCGCCATGAATCAGGCAGCATTGCCCCTCATCTTCCGGAATATGATCCGGTAGCCACGACATCAGAAACTCCATACTTTCGATCCGGTCGGTGCGGCTGGCCTCATATTGCTGCGACCAGCGCCGGGTCTGACGTGCAAAATAATTGCCGGGCTTGCCATAATCCTCAAGTCCTACGGCCTGAATATCCACCCCGTGAATGGCCGCCAGAACCCGGTTCATTTCATCATAATAAGCCAGCCGCTTTTCCCGGGAGAGATCCGGCAAAACCGGATCCCAGAAAATGCGGCCCTCTTCATAAGACATGACATAAAACCAGCTGCCAATAACATTATCGTCCTGACACAACAGATACGGTGTCGCCACCGGCACATCGGTTTTTTCCAGTGCTTTGAGAACCCGGAATTCCCGATCCACGGCATGGGCCGATTTCAACAGCTTACCCGGCGGCTTGCGGCGCAGCACATATGAACCGGAAGCCGCCTCGATCTTAAAAGTGGGATTGGATTGACCGTCCGAAAATTTCTGTGCCTTCAAAGGCCCCCGGAACCCGGCCAGATTTTGTTCCAGATAACGGCACAATTTTTCTTCATCAAGATGTTTTATCGATGCTGTCACGCCTTCCTCCATACAGACAGTAGCATATTTTTCAACAGTATATCTTTAGCGGGGGGCATACTCACGCAGCACCTGTTTGGCGAGGGCCGCCATATGCACCTGGTCGGGACCGTCCGCAAGTCGCAGGGTGCGGGCATAGGCAAAGGCCCGGGCCAGGAAAAAGTCCTGACAGACACCGCCGCCACCGTGAATCTGTATGGCCCGGTCAATGACGTTCTGGGCCATTTTCGGCGCTACAATCTTGATCATGGCGATCAGATCTCGCGCTGCCTTGTTGCCGGCCTTATCCATCTTGTCCGCCGCCTTGAGGGTCAGCAGACGGGCCTGTTCAATTTCGCAGCGGGAACGGGCGATATCCTCGCGCACCGACCCCTGAGCGCTCAGCGGTTTGCCAAAGGCTACCCGATCCTCGGCCCGAACACACATCGCTTCGAGCGCTCGTTGTGCCACCCCGATCAGACGCATGCAGTGATGAATGCGGCCAGGCCCCAACCGCCCTTGGGCAATTTCGAACCCTCGCCCCTCGCCCAGAAGGATGTTTTCAACCGGGACGCGCACATTTTCAAAAAGTATTTCGGCATGACCATGCGGGGCATCATCATCACCAAAAACATGCAGCGGACGCAAAACCTTGACACCCGCTGTATCCATGGGCACTAGAATCATGGACTGCTGATGGTGAATATCTGCCTCCGGATTGGTTTTACCCATAAGGATCAAGATCTTGCAGCGTGGGTCCATGGCACCGCTGGTCCACCATTTGCGCCCGTTGATGACATACTCATCCCCTTCCCGAGTAATGGCGCACTGGATATTTGTGGCATCAGAAGACGCCACATCCGGTTCAGTCATGGCGAAACCTGAGCGGATTTTACCTTCCAGCAGTGGCTCAAGCCACGTTTTTTTCTGTGCCTCGGTGCCATAACGCACCAAAACTTCCATATTACCGGTGTCCGGCGCATTACAGTTAAACACCTCAGCTCCGATAACGGAACGTCCCATGATTTCCGCCAGCGGGGCGTATTCCAGATTGCTTAAACCTGCCCCATATTCAGAGTCCGGCAAAAACAGGTTCCATAATCCTTCGGCCCGGGCCTTTTGCTTCAATTCCTCCATGATCGGCGGGATGGTCCAGCGCCGCGACTCCGGTGCAATATGGGCGAAATAGTCCTGCTCTGCCGGATAAACATAGGCGTCCATAAACGCCGTCAGTTTATCCCGCAACTGTTTCACTTTGTCCGAATAGTCAAAATCCATAAACCGCCTCTCCTCTGTTGATTGTCACCGTCCGCTGCCGGAAAGGGGTATTATACATTTTCCAGGCAATATTTCACGGCGGGCCAGGATTTCTGACGCCGTTCATCTTACGGAAAATATATCCCAAAACAAAACGAACGTTTGTCTGCATGGCAGTATCTGTCAGAATATCCCGCAGATCAAGCTTTGATCATTGTTTTTTTATGGATTAAAAGGAACCAGGCGCCGTGCAGAATGAACACAATTAATGGGGGCTGACTCTGGGGTACGGCCAGCCCCCCGCAGGGACTGGGCCAGACCTGACCGGCAGAATGGGTCAACCTATTCACAATTCACTCTAGAATGGGAGGAAAAACATGTTTGGTCTCAACAAATCACAACTCACCGTCATTGGCCTGCTCTTGCTGGTGCTTGCCGTTTTTTACGGGGGCGAGCTTTATTCCAACTGGTTATACCAGAAAGAACAACAGTTGCCCCGTCTTGTAATGCGGGTCATTCAGCCGGATGGGAAAGAATTTGTCTTTGCCATCTCCCAAGCGGATTACAAACGGGGACAGACCGATCTGGAAACCATCGTCCGGGACTATTATCCTGATCAGACGGGGCATCAGTTTTCAGAAACGGTGGACTGTTTGGAGTTTCGCAAGCTGATGAAACGCACCCTGTCGGTGGAAGGAAAAAACAAGCTCCGGGCGGGCTGGGAATATGACGCCTGTTATCCAGAGCGACAGGCGCCGGAAGATTAAAAAGAAAAAAGATTTTAAAAAGCCCCACAATCCGTTGGATTGCAGGGCCTTTTATTGGTCGGAATGGCCGGATTTGAACCGACGACCCCTTCACCCCCAGTGAAGTGCGCTACCAGGCTGCGCTACATTCCGGTAAATCCTTGTCACCCCAAAGGGGCCTCTTTCACTTTGTGAAAGTGCGAAAGTGGGCGCACTATAGCGCCTGTTTTTTATTTGGGCAACTCACCTTTGAGCTTTTTTTGGATATTTTTTAAATCTTCCCGTAATTGCCCTAATTCCTCTTTGAGAGACACGGTGATCAGGGGTTCTTCCGCCGTCCCGGATAGGGCTGATTCCGGTTGCTCAGCAGCTTTTTTCTCAGCTCTGCCCACCCCTTGGACATAATGCTGCACAATGTTTTTTACCCCTTGTTCCCGCAAAAGCTTCTGGGCGCCCTTGATGGTATACCCATCTTCATGAAGCAGAGTGCGAATGGCCTGAATTACCTCAACGTCCTCGGGGCTGTAATAGCGTCGGCCACCGCCGCGTTTCATCGGTTTGATCTGACTGAACTTGCTTTCCCAGAACCGCAAAACATGCTGGGGCACGTCCATAGCTTCCGCCACCTCACTGATGGTACGATAAGCGTTGGGTGATTTTTCCTGACGTGACGCCATCCGGGAAGGTCCCTTTTCAATTTTTGGAGGCACCTATCCCATCGCCGAACACCGCGTTTCGGCCGTGCCCCCTGCTGTCTTCGCGTTCAGTCTTTTTTCAGCCGGCTCACCCGGTCCTTAAGAACCTGCGACGGACGGAAAACCAGAACCCGACGGGGTTCAATGGGGACTTCCTCGCCTGTTTTGGGATTTCGGCCAATGCGCCCTCCCTTATCCCGGACAATAAAACTTCCGAAAGATGAAATTTTGACATTATCCCCGTTAATCAGATTTTGGGAGATTTCTTCCAGAACCGTTTCCACCAATTCCGCAGACTCATTGCGTGACAAGCCCACTTCCTGATAAACCGCTTCGCTTAAATCGGCACGTGTAATTGTTTTTCCGCTCATATCACTTCATCCTTGTTGCTGAGATAGCGTACTTCAGGCTAAATATTCCGTCAATATCAAAGGGATGACAGAAAATCCTAAAGAAGTGGATAATGTGTATTTTAGCGAAAAATGACCGTAATCCGGTTAAAAAGCGGCCCTCTACCACCGAAGAAGACACGCCCCCCAGGTGAATCCGCCGCCCATGGCTTCCAAAATCACCACATCACCAGTACTGATTCGCCCTTGCTTTACGGCTTCATCCAGCGCCAGCGGAATAGACGCCGCCGAGGTGTTGGCATGCTTGTGGACAGTCATCACGATTTTTTCCGGATCAATACCCAGTTTTTTAGCGGTTCCGTCCAGAATACGTTTATTGGCCTGATGAGGCACCACAATATCCACATCGTCCGCTGCCAGCCCCACAGCATGGAGCGACTCGCCAACCACATCAGCCAGATTTTTCACCGCATGCCGGAATACTTCGCGCCCCTTCATCCGCAGATAACCGGTGGATTTGGTAGATGACGGCCCGCCATCCACATATAACAAGTCATTATAACGCCCGTCAGAATGCAGATGGGTCGTGAGAATGCCACGATCCGTATTTTTTCCCTCGCCTTCATGCGCGCTCAGGATAACGGCGCCGGCGCCGTCGCCAAAAAGCACACAGGTGGTACGATCTTCCCAGTCAAGGATACGGGAAAAGGTTTCGGCTCCAATCACCAGAACATTTCTGGCCTGCCCCGATCTGATAAAATTATCCGCCGTTGCAAGGGCATACACAAACCCCGAACAAACTGCCTGAACATCAAACGCGGCCCCGTGCGTCATCCCCAGGGCAGCCTGAACCCGCGTGGCTGTAGAGGGAAAGGTCTGGTCCGGGGTAGCCGTTGCAAGAATAATCAAATCCAGCTCATCGGCTGTCATATCGGCATCGGCCAGCGCCCGTTTTGACGCCTCAAGCGCCAGGTCAGAAGTGAGCTCCCCTTCTGCCGCAATATGACGTTGCCGGATACCGGTACGCTCGATGATCCACTCATCGCTCGTATCGACAACATCTTCCAATTGTTTGTTGGTTACCACCTTTTCAGGAAGGTAAGAGCCACAGCCAGCAATGACGGAACGTATCACACTCATATAACTTTTTCCTCGGCCAACATCTCCGTTTGGCCTTGCATATGCCCTTCAAAATTTTTCAGATCAACCGTAATTTTTCCCGCCAGATCATTGACTGCCATATCCACAGCAACCCCGACGGCGCTGGCAAAACCGGACCCGTTGGCACTGCCATGACTTTTGATCACCAGACCATTGAGCCCCATAAATACGGCACCATTATGATTGTTGGGATCGAGGTGGTCCTTGAGTCCCTGCAATGAAGAGCGAGCAAAGAGATACCCAATTTTGGAGAAAATGGAATCTTTCAGGGCCGCGGAAAGAAGTCCGGAAATCATCTTGGCTGTTCCTTCCGCCATTTTCAGGGCCACATTGCCGGTGAAACCATCGGTTACCACCACATCAACCTCACCGCTAGCCAGACCGTGACCTTCGGTAAAGCCCACATAATTCATGGGCAGATCAGCTTCTTTCAACATGCGGTCGGCGTTCTTGATCACGTCATTGCCTTTGAGTTCTTCCACCCCCACATTCAATAACGCCACGGAAGGTTTGCTCACGCCCAGCACCGTTCTGGCAAACGCCGCGCCCATGATCGAAAACTGAACCAGGTTGTTTTCGTCACATTCCACATTGGCCCCAAGATCCAGCATGATGCTTTCGCCGTTGGACGTTGGCAGAAGCGATGCCAGTGCCGGACGATCAATACCCGGCATGGTGCGCAACATAAATTTGGCCATCGCCATCAGGGCCCCGGTATTTCCGGCAGACACCGCTGCACATGCTTCTCCATTCTTGACCGCCTGGATGGCGCAGCCCATGGAAGACTCCCTGCCGCGTCTTAAGGCCTGGCTAGGTTTTTCTTCGGCGGAAACCACCTTATCGGTATGGCGGATTTCACATCCTTCTTTTAATAATGGGTACCTGGTGACCAAAGGCACAATTGCCGTTTCGTCGCCAAACAAAATAAACTTTACTGTCGGATACCTTTCCCGAGCGAGACTTGCCCCTTCCACGACGATTTCCGGCGCGTCATCGCCACCCATGGCATCCAGTGCTATGATCAATTCCCGTGTCAAGATAACCCTTATTCCTGATGAGGGGGCAACCATACCCCACGACCAAATCGTCATATTCCCTGAACGCAGTACAGTACATTATAGTATACTGGACATATTATACTGTACCTGTTGTTATCCTGTTAACGGCCCGACAATAAAGAAATATCATTGATCTTCAAGTCTTAATCTTTAAGACCTTTTAAAATTGCAAAGGGATTCTTTTTTTCCTCTGCAAGCGATGGGTCGTCTTCCTGCAGGATTTTGTATCCCAGTTCATCGCCTTTTGCACTGGCGGAACGGGGATAAGGATTAATGGCAAGAGCCAACTGCTGAGCAACCTGTTCCCCGATGTCGATAATGCTGGAGGTCATCACCTCCAAATCCTCTTCGTCCGGACGGATTTCAATCTCTGTCGCGGGGGTCATCGTGGCATATTTTTCATCTACAAAATAAATAATAAAGTCTTCTTGGGCCTGTTCCACAACTTCTTCAAGACTGATCGAACAGAGCTGCACAATATCAGCTTCAACCCTGCCTTTGAGAACAAATCGCACCCCCTGCCCGTCCGCAGCAGGTTCCAAACGGCAGTGGCTTTGCAAAGAACGAATATCAACAACGGAAAATCTTCGGGCCAGAGCCGCACATTCTTCCGGGCTGCCTTTGATCACAAAATCCCGTCCTGATTTGGGCAATATCGTAATATCAACCGGACGGGATAGTTCAGAAACTGGTGTGTGTGACGTCATGTCTAGTCTTAACCTTCTATGAGGCCGTCAAAGTTGACCTGTCCTTGATACATATTGCTCAACGTCTGGTTTTCAAGGTGCGCGTCAAGGGCCAGGATATATTCCACAAGGGCCTCAAGCTTCTCTGGTTCCGGTTCCTGCCCGCGGTACATATTGCGCAACAGTGCCAGCTTCAGGGCGGTCCGGTCGTGAAAATTTTCCTCATAGGCTTGTCTGCGGCCATAAAAGGCCTCGGCCATCGCCTTGATTTTTTTGCCCACACTCAGATCACCGACCCCCATCTCGCGCAATGACAGGTCCAGATTTTCAAACATCACCTCCTGTAGGTAACGCTGCAGGAGAGCACTGTTCTTACCATTTTCCACAGCCAAGCGCCGCAATAGCAGAATCATATGCAGGCAGATCAGGTCGAATCGTCCATCCAGCGTATCCGCCACCTTAAGGCGCGTATAAAAATAAGGTTGCCGGGACTGTTCCACAACAGCATCAAAGAGCTGATATGCTGCGTTTTTCAGTTTGCTTCGCCGTCGTAAAAAATCAAACATTTGCGTCGTTCCGGAATTCTTCCTGCTTCACCTGTTTGGAAATGGCATTCAGGGCAGTGGAAGATTTGCCTAAAACATTTGACTAGACTGTCTGCTGATGCCATTTTGTAGCAGATTTGCGCCTGAGGTATCATGCCGGCGGCCAAACTGCAAACAAAACTGTACAGACTGATTTAGGTGGCTCGACTGCATATGACACTTTCAAAGAAGACATTCTTTCTGCTGACCCTGGTTATCCTTGCAATCGGTGCCTGCTCTCCTCGCAAATATGTACGGGGATACATGGCCGACGAGACAATGGTATCCGCCATCCGGCCCCAGGTCGATACACAGGATTCCGTACAGAGCATGCTGGGCAGTCCGACCGCCACATCAACATTTGATAATCTGAACTGGTATTATTACACAAAGCGTTCCGAACAGCTTGCCTTCTTTTCGGAAGACATCACCGAACTCGATATTATTGCCATCCGCTTTAACGAAGACGGCTACGTGACTAAGGTTGATCGATATACCCTGGAGGATCTTCAGGAAGTGGCTATGTCCGGGGACAAGACCAAAACCTATGGCAAGGAACTTGGCTTCTTCAAGGAACTGTTCGGCAATATTGGCCGCTTTGGCGCCGGCAATCCCTCAACGCCCCAAGCCGGCAACTGACAGCTGGCCAGGCCGTCACACCTTCCCGGTTTGAACACATACTTGAACATATGCCGGACCGCTCAGCAGCGTCTCGTCACTACAGTTTATTTTAATGGGCCCGGGCTTCCACCACGAGAACCTTGTTGACGGCGGTTTTGCCGATAACCTCGTTGCTGATTTTTTTCATTCTTTCCGAAAAAGCCTGATAGTCCACCATATAGGGATTGTCTTTCCGGCCAATAGGTGTTTCCGAAACGCTCTGAAGCATAGCGCTGCGAATCAACGGCAGATTCCTGACCACAAGAAGCTTGTTTTCATTACTTTCCACTTCGATGGACAGGTCCATGACCACATAATTCAGCACCCGCCCCTTATGGACCAGAGGGGCGGTAAAGCGCTCCATCTTCACATAATGAATATCTTTGGGCTTTGGAGGATCTTTCTTTTCCTGCGCAGCACCAGGCGCCATTCCGCCTGTTTCTGCACCCAGAAACAGAAACGCCGCTCCCCCGGCGCCGCCGCCAATCACAAGACCGGCCAGAAGGCCGACAATCAGAAATTTTTTCCCCCCTGACTGACCGTTTCCCACAGATATATTGTCTTCAGCCATTCTGTTCCCCTGCCTTTATTTGGTTTTGCACCTTAACTCTAGAGTGAATTAAGACAATCTATCCACAACTCACTCTAGAAGTGGCTAAAACCTTCCATCTCGCCTGCCTGTAACACATCACGATGATCCTGATCCAGCAGATGCAGTTCCCTGTTTTGCGTCATTTGTCCAATTCTGGTCAAGGAGAGTCCCAGTTCCTGGGAAAGAGCCGTAACCTCCTTTTCCCGGTTTTCCGGCACGGTGAACAACATTTCATAGTCATCCCCCCCCTGCCATACTTTTTTGTTATACGCGGGGAATCTTTCAAAAACCTTACCCGCCGCCGGGGAGAATGGCAGATCAGATTCAAAAATACGAGCTCCCAGACCTGAGGCCTCGCAGATATGCCGCAGATCAGCAATCAATCCGTCAGAAATGTCCATGGCTGCATTGGCCAGGTCCCGAAGGGCCCGTCCGAGCGCAAGACGCGGTTGCGGCAAAAGGTAACGATCGACAAGGAAATCCCGGCATTTGACGTCCTGTTCTTCCAGTGTTCCCTGTCGCAGGGCCAGCCCGATGGCACTATCCCCCAGCGTGCCAGAAACATAGATCACATCCCCTGCCCGGGCCCCGAAACGGTGCAGCGCCCTGCCCTTTGGCACCGTACCCAGAGCCGTCAGCGAGATGGTCAGGGGTCCTGGGGTGGACACCGTATCTCCCCCCAGAAGGGTCAGGGAAAATTCCTGCTGGTCCTGCGCCAGCCCTTTGGTAAAAGTCGCCACCCAGTTCCGACGCTGTTCCGCCGTCATCTTTTGCGGCAGCGCCAGGGCCAGAAGATACCCTTTGGCATCAGCTCCCATGCCGGCCAGATCCGAAAGATTAACCCGCAACGCCTTGCGGGCCAACATATCCGGCGCGTCGGTCTCCAGAAAATGTACAGAACAGACAAGCGCATCCTTGGTCAATACCAATTCCTGTCCCGGTTCCGTTTGGAAAACCGCAGCATCATCCTGAAGCCCGAAGGCAGGGGCCCCCTCCCCGGCCAAAGGAGCAAAATACCGGTAAATGAGATCGAATTCGCCGGAACTCATAGGTCTCTCCTGTTCTGAGAGCTTTCCTGTGCTGGGGGTCTTCTTTACTGGTGGCTCTTGTCGGCCCCTTTCGCAAGGTGCTGTCGCGGGTTTCAGCTTCGGGTAATCCGCGCCAGCTTGTCCAATACGCCATTGACAAAGCCGGGCTTGCTGTCCTCAAAAAAAGCCTTCGCCAGATCCACATATTCATTAATGATGACTTTGGTGGGGATATCTGGACGGGCCAGAAGTTCATAAGTACCGGCCCGCAGAATGGCCCGCGCCACAGACTCGATCCTGTCCAGAGTCCAGTCATCACTCAACGCCGAAGCCACCAGCGCGTCAATTTCCTCCAAACGAAGCTCTACCCCCTTGGTCAGGTCCGTAAAAAGTTCCTGATCGGCTTCGTTATACAAATCACCCTCAATTTCGGTGCCCAGACGGTATTTGAGGAATTCCGGCACCACCTCGCCGGCGGTCTCCCCGTTGACTTCCATCTGGTAAAGGGCCTGAACCGCGCCGAGCCGCGCGGCACTTCTGGCCCCGCCGCCTTTCATGGCTTTTTCCGTCATCAGCGACTTAACCCATATTGTTGTTTCAGTTCAATCATCCTGAGCGCAGCTTCCGTTGCCGCCGCACCTTTGTTGCCCCGATCAACTGCCGCCCGCGCCCAAGCCTGTTCCCTGTTTTCAACCGTCAGAATACCGTAGCCAATAGCCAGACGGTCCCGGATGGCCAGGTCCTGTAGACCGCGGGCGCTTTCACCACAGACATAATCGTAATGTGTCGTTTCACCCCGGATAACAACCCCGAGTCCGACAAAGCCATCATATTGCCCGCTGTCTGCGGCAAACCGTATGGCCGCCGGTATTTCAAACGCCCCCGGCACACTGATCCGATCATATTCTGCGCCCGCCGCATCAAGGGCCGCCATGGCCCCCTTGACCAGCTCATCAGCCAAATCTTCATAAAAGCGCGCTTCAACAATTAATAATTTAAGTTTTTCTGACATATAAGGGCCTCAGAATCTGGTTTATGCAGTATTTTTATCCACGAAACGAATATCGATGGCTTTATCGAATTTGCGGTGTTCAACAATGTTCAGGCCATAACCTTCAATGCCCACCACATGCTGGTTGGAATTGGACAGCAAAATGATGTCCTTGATCCCCAGATCCACAAGTATCTGGGCGCCAATCCCATAATTTTTCAGATTCTTGACCGGGGAAGGCAGAACGTTCTGCTTATGCTCGATCACGTCGGTGAGCGAAAATCTCTTGGTTTCTCTCAGCACCACAATCACTCCGCTGCCTTCCCTGCCGATTTCCACCATCGCTTTTTGCAGCTGATTACGGCGCGGACCTGCTTCACCCAGAATATCTTCAAAAATATTCATCGGATGCATTCTGACCAAGACGGGTTTGCTGCCGTCAATTTTGCCTTTGGTCAGCACAAGATGCTGATTGAAGTCATCCTTGACCACATAGGAGTGAACATCAAAAGTCCCGCCAAATTCGGACTCGATTTTGGTTGTCGCAGTGCGTTCGATCAGGTTGTCATAACGGCGGCGATAGGCGATCAGGTCCGCAATGGTCGCCACTTTCAAATTATGTTTTTTGGCAAATTCCACCAGATCCGGCAGCCGTGCCATGGTGCCATCATCATTCATAATTTCGCAAATCACACCGGCCGGAATAAGACCTGCCAATCGGGCCACATCAACCGCAGCTTCGGTATGGCCAGCCCGCACCAAAACCCCGCCCTGGCGTGCGATAAGCGGAAAAACATGTCCGGGCGTGACGATGTCCTCCCGGCCTTTGGTCGGGTCGATGGCCACTGCGATAGTATGGGATCTGTCGGCTGCGGAAATGCCAGTGGTCACCCCTTCGGCGGCTTCAATGGAAACCGTAAACGCGGTCTGATGGCGGGTGCCATTGTCCCGGGACATCATTTCAAGGCCCAGCTCGTCAGCCCGTTCCCGGGTCAGCGCCAGACAGATCAACCCCCGACCATATTTGGCCATGAAATTGATCGCTTCGGGCGTCGCCATTTGGGCCGGAATAATCAGATCACCTTCGTTTTCCCGGTCCTCGTCATCCACAAGAATGAACATACGACCATTTTTGGCATCTTCCAAAACGTCTTCAATGGGGGATAAAAACCTGTGTGGCATGGTATTCCGGCCTTCAATTATAGCTCATTCATTCTGGCTACATAACGCGCCAGAATATCAATTTCAAGATTGACCCGATCGCCCGCGCGGATCTCGTTAAACGTGGTTTTTTCTTGTGTATGCGGGATAATGTTGACGCCGAACAGATGGCGGTCCTGTTCATCCTTTGTTACTTCATTAACGGTCAGGGAAACGCCATTAATGGTAATAGACCCCTTTTCGGCAACAAACTTTGCAAGCGCTTCAGGTATCGAAACCTGCAACCGCAACGACTCTCCGTCAGGTTTACGGCTGATGACCTCGCCCACGGCGTCCACATGCCCGGTGACAATGTGCCCGCCTAACTCATCCCCTACTTTCAAGGCCCGCTCCAGATTGATCCGGCTGCCAGGGGCCCAGTCTCCCAGGACCGTACGCGATAGTGTTTCGGCAGACACATCCACACTAAACCAGTCCTCCCCCTTGTCCACCACTGTCAGGCAGACACCGGAACAGGCGATGGAAGCCCCGATATCTATACTGTGCGTGTCATAGGCGGTTTCAATCACCATATGAGTATCGCCTTTATGCTCAATGGCTCTGATGCGGCCGATATCCGTAACAATTCCTGTAAACATTTCAGTACGTTATCCTGTATTCTTCCCAGCAATCAGCGCCTGCAACTCCATCAAAGATTTTTGTAAAGCGCGGCATATGTTCCAGCTTTTCCAGACCAAGAAGGCCAACAGCCGATACCCCGTCTTCACCAATCAGCGAAGAGGCCCTGAACCACACAAGACGGTCTAGCAGACTTGACCGGATCAGGGAAGCATTAAGTTTTCCGCCTCCCTCCGTCAAAAGCCGGGTAATTCCCCTTTGCGCCAGGGATTTCATCACTTCGGGCAGAAACAACTTACCATCGCCCCCTACAGCGACATTAATCACCTCTATTCCCAAATCGGCAAGTTTTTGTTTTTTCTCGCGCTCTTCACAGGCCGTCATGACCCATGTCGGAATTTCAGCTGCAGTCTGCGCCAGTTGACACTCAGCGGGAAGGCGTAACTCCCTATCCAGCACCACGCGAATGGGCGAGCGCTCTTCGAGCCCCGGCAAACGACAGGTGAGCGCGGGATCATCTGCCAGAACCGTGCCTATTCCAGTCAAAATAGCGTCATGGACGGCCCGCAAGGCATGGCCGCGCGCCCGGGACTCGGCTCCGGTGATCCATTGGCTTTTTCCATTGGCCAGCGCAATCTTGCCGTCCAGGGTCGAGGCAATCTTGGCTGTAACCAAAGGGCGGTTCTGCTGAACCTTGAGAAAGAAACCGGCATTAACCTCATCAGCGGCCTTTTTCAGAACCCCGCTCTGCACCTCGATGCCGGCCTGTCTGAGAATATCCAGTCCCTTGCCATTCACGCGCCGGTCCGGATCCGTAGTTGCCACGACAACCCGTTTGATGCCCGAAGAAATCAGACTTTCCACGCAGGGCGGGGTCTGCCCATGATGGGCACAGGGTTCCAGCGTCACATAAGCACAGCCGCCCCGGGCTCTGTCCCCGGCCTGATTTAGGGCGATCGTTTCGGCATGGGGGCGACCGCCCGGTTGTGTCCAGCCCCGACCGGCCACGTGCCCCTGGCTGTCCACAATAATACAACCCACCGCGGGGTTGGGCGCCACACGCCCCAACCCGCGCCGGGCCAGTGACAGGGCCGCAGCCATATAGTCTCTGTCCTGTTGCTCCTGTTTTTTCAAAGCCCCAAGCCCTTTTCCAAAGCGGTTTGTGTGATACCGGACGGTTACTGCCAGCCTGCCCGACCCCTTTCGCGGCCTGCTACAGCCTGTCTGTCTCAGGTTTTTTCGGGTTCCGGCTCACCGGCAAGGGTGCCAACAAAGTCCTCGAAATCCTTGACCTCGCGGAAGTTTTTATACACGGAGGCAAATCTCACATAAGCCACCTTGTCCAGATTGCCCAAACCTTCCATGATCAGTTTGCCGATCTGTTTCGATTCAATCTCGCTTTCGCCCATGCTTTCCAGTTGGCGCACAATCCCATTGATCATGCGTTCCACCTTTTCTTCATCCACAGGCCGTTTGCGCAGTGCCAGACGAATGGAACGTTCCAGCTTTTCCCGTTCAAACGGAACGCGCTGCCCGTTTTTCTTCAGCACCGTAAGCTCGCGCAGCTGCACCCGCTCAAAGGTAGTAAAGCGGGCGCCACAAGCGCTACAGGAGCGCCGGCGGCGGATTGCGGAATTATCTTCGGTCGGACGGGAGTCCTTGACCTGTGTGTCATCATTTCCACAAAATGGGCACCGCATCAGGCTCTCCTCTGCACGTATCCGTTAAAACTGCCCTATTGTAATATGAATTCCCTTTTAATAAATGGGGAACTCCTGGCACAAGGCAACAACTTTTTCACGTACGGCATTTTCCACAGCAGAATTATCTTCCCGGTTGGCCACCAGACCGTCCAGAACCTCAACGATATAATCGCCGATTTTTTCGAATTCGGCAGTCCCGAACCCGCGGGTGGTGCCGGCGGGGGTTCCCAGCCGGATGCCTGACGTGACCATGGGTTTTTCGGGATCAAACGGCACACCGTTTTTGTTGCAGGTAATATGCGCCCGCCCCAGTGAAGCGTCTGCATCCCGACCGGTCAGCCCTTTGGGCCGCAGATCTACCAGCATCAGATGCGTATCGGTACCACCGGAAACAATGTCGCACCCGCCATCTTTCAGCTTTTGAGCCAGGACCTTGGCGTTGGCGACCACATTGGCGGCATATTGTTTGAATTCCGGACGCAGGGCCTCGCCAAAGGCAACAGCCTTGGCTGCAATCACATGCATCAGCGGACCGCCCTGCAGGCCAGGAAAAACCGCACTATTGATCTTTTTGGCGATGGCCTCGTCATTGGTGAGGATCATGCCGCCCCGCGGCCCTCTAAGGGTCTTGTGTGTCGTGGTTGTCACCACATGTGCAAATTCCATGGGGTTGGGATGCGCGTCCCCGGCAACCAGCCCGGCGAAATGCGCCATATCCACCATGAGATAGGCCCCCACCTCATCGGCAATCTCCCGGAAGCGTTTAAAGTCGATCACCCGGGGATAAGCCGATCCGCCGGCGATAATCAGTTTCGGGCGATGTTCCTTGGCCAATGCCTCGACCTGATCAAAATCAATCAGGGCGTCTTCCCGGCGTACACCATATTGAACCGCATGGAACCATTTCCCGCTTTGGGCTGGCGGCGCACCATGCGTCAGATGCCCCCCGGCATCAAGAGACATCCCCATGATCGTATCACCCGGTTTCAGCAAAGCCATCATAACAGCGCCATTGGCCTGGGCCCCGGAATGGGGCTGCACATTTACAAAACCCGCATTAAACAGTTTTTTCGCCCGCTCAATGGCTAGGCTTTCCGCCACATCCACAAATTCGCACCCGCCATAATAACGTCGGCCCGGATAGCCTTCGGCATATTTGTTGGTAAGGATTGATCCCTGCGCTTCGAGCACGGCCCGGCTGACAATATTTTCAGAAGCGATCAACTCAATATGCTCTCTCTGGCGACCCATTTCGCTATTGATAGCCTCAAGAATTTCAGGATCCGTGTCTGCAAGCGGTGCCGTGAAGAAGTTTTTCAGATCAAAAGATGACATGGAACTCAATCCTTACCTTTCAAAATTTTGTGTCGTAAGTTTCTGGATATGTGCCAGCATTTAAACCGGCAATCTGCCGTCAGGACATCTTGGCGACCCGGCGTTCATGCCGACCTCCTTCAAAGTCCGTATTCAGAAAAATATGCAGGCAATCGCGGGCCACATCCACACCTGTCGTACGTTCCCCCAGCACCAGGACATTAGCGTTGTTGTGTTCCCGGGACAACCGTGCCGTCAGACCGTCATGGACAAGGGCCGCCCGCACATGCCGGTGGCGATTGGCGGCAATACTGATACCAATACCCGACCCACAGATCAGAACCCCGCGAGACACCCGGCCCTCGGCAAGACACTGCGCCATGGCTTCGGCATAATCGGGATAATCCACCGACTCAAGGCTGTGGCATCCCAGATCAAGGGGATCATAACCCGCTTTTTCCAATTCTTCCTTGAGGATTTTCTTCAGGGTAAAACCACCGTGATCGCTGGCTAAGGCAATGGTTTCTTTGGACATCTCGACAAGTTCCCTGGATCATGGCCGCCCGGCGGCCTGTGGCGTGCCAAACTCTATGGCGCTTCATATCATATGATCTGCCGCTTGCCTACCATCTGTATGGTAAAAAAGACTCTTTTGTTGCAAATCCCGCCTGCCTGAACAGCGTATCGTATTACTCACACGACAGCTTTCTGCCTTGTATCCTCGCGATATCGAAAATGATCGGACAGTGACAAAAGACTTATTGTTCCCTGGAAAGAACATATTTCAGTTTATTGATGGCCAGACGGCTAAGCTCGGCCTGACTGGCACGAGGGGAGCCCACAATGGACACTTCCCGACCGGTTCTGGGATCAACCGCTGATACCTTGACGGAATTGCCCACCTGAATGAACTCTACCAGGAATTCTTCTTCATGATCACGGTTCATGGCCCGTTGCCCGTTGTATCCAGAAGCCCGAGATCAGGCCGCGCAGGAAACCCTGTCAATATCCAGCCGGTCCCACACCGCCCGCAATGCTTCGACAAGATGTTGCATCATTTCATCCGTATGCAGCGGCGATGGTGTAAAGCGCAGACGTTCCGTCCCGCGCGGCACCGTGGGATAATTGATCGGCTGAACATAAATGCCAAAATCATTCAACAGCATATCGGAAGCTTTTTTGCAGATCACCGGATCCCCGACCAGAACAGGCACAATATGACTGGTGGACGGCATGACCGGCAGGCTGGCGTCGCGCATCATTTGTTTCAGGGTTGCCGCCCGCTCCTGATGCTCCTGCCGTTCCGTGCTGCTGATTTTTAAATGCCGTACGCTGGCCAGCGCACCGGCCGCAAGCACTGGCGACAGGGACGTGGTAAAAATAAATCCTGGCGCAAAACTGCGCACTGCATCCACAATATTATGAGTCGAAGTGATATACCCGCCCATCAGGCCAAACGCCTTGCCCAGCGTGCCCTCAATCACAGTCAGCCGGTCCATCAGGCCCAACTGCTCAGCAACGCCGCCGCCCCGCGGTCCATACATGCCCACGGCATGCACTTCATCAAGATATGTCAGCGCGTTGTATTTATCAGCCAGATCGCAGATCGCCTCGATTGGCCCAAAATCGCCATCCATGGAATAAACGGATTCAAAGGCAATCAGTTTGGGGCGTTCCGGATCTGTCTGTTTCAGCAAATCTTCCAGATGATCCACGTCATTGTGCCGGAAAACATGTTTTTCACATCCGCTGTTTCTGATGCCACTGATCATAGAGGCGTGATTCAGCTCATCGGAAAAGATCACACAACCGGGCATCAGCTTGCCCATAGTGCTCAAGGTCGCCTCATTGGAAATATAACCGGAGGTAAAAAGCAACCCGGCTTCCTTTCCATGAAGGTCCGCAAGTTCCTGTTCCAGAAGAACATGATAATGGTTGGTGCCAGAGATATTGCGGGTGCCCCCGGCGCCGGCGCCCACCTTGTCCAGCGCGTCTTCCATGGCTTTGATCACAACCGGATGCTGCCCCATGCCAAGATAATCATTTCCGCACCAAACCACGATTTCACGGGTTTGGCCATCCACATGCCAGATGGCTTTGGGGAACTCGCCTTTTTGACGTTCGATGTCCATAAAGACCCGATACCGCCCCTCTGACTTGATTTTCTTGAGAGCGTCCGAAAAAATGCGATCATAATCCATCGTCATGCCTTACTTCTTTAAGAAACTTCTCATGTGGTACCCGATAATGGCGCTCAAGGGAAGAAAAAAACCGTCCCCTCGCCCACGACAATCGGCCCGCCATATCACATAATCAAATGCCCCTGAACAGGAGGTTCAGAGGCATTATAGCATTCTTTTATCAGAATAGGGCGCGCGCTGGCGATGATTTATGTCAATCATCAGATCTGAAATCTCAACATATCACTCCAGAAACTCTCCAGATTACGCAGGGCATTGCGCAATTGCGTAATATCCTGATCCTCAAATATGGAGCGCTCCTTGATAATATCCAAATTTTCATCAAAAAGCTCGTTCACCAGACGGCAGACTTCTTTGCCCTTGTCGCTCAACCAGATCCGGAGTGCCCGGCGGTCATGTTCGGAACGCTCCTGCATGATATATCCGCCCTCCACCAGTTTTTTGAGATTATAGGACACATTGGAGCCCAGATAATATCCCCGGCTTCTCAGGTCTCCTGCTGTCATTTCATGATCACCAATATTGTAAATCAACAGGGCCTGGACGCTATTAATGTCGGCCATTCCCATGCTATCAAGGCGATTTTTGACGATGTCCAACATACGGCGGTGCAACCGTTCAATCAGGCGCAGACACTCCAGAAAATTGTGTTTTGTGCGCGCTTCCGGGGTTTCATGCCCTCCGATCAGAGTACTGCTGTGAGGTGCAATTGACATATGGCTTGCCTCGGGTTGTCCTTAACATTTCAAAATTTAAGCAATGATTTCTCAAAACCTCCCAAGATATACCCCAAGAACCCCTAACAAGCTGTTAATAGCCGTTAAAAAACCACAAATCGGGAAAAATGCCGTTTGTAGGAATACCCTACCCCGCCCGAGGCTTTTTCAAAGATTTTTGCGCCGTTTTTCGATAAAATGGGCGCATAGCATTTGTATTTATAAAATAATTGGATATGGTGCTCCCAATTCTCCTGCGTTGCGGGTTTAGATGCAGACTAGACAAGGATAAGCCAACAATGATGCCAAGAAACTTTACCGGCCGTTTCCCCCTTTCCCGTCCGCGGCGGCTGCGCCGCACCGTCTGGTCGCGGGATCTACACCGGGAACACACCCTGCATGTCAAGGATCTGATCTGGCCGGTTTTTGTCCAGGAGGGCAGTAAAAACAAAACAGAAGTCGCCTCAATGCCCGGTGTCTTCCGTTTCAGCCCGGATCTTCTTGTGCACGAAGCAGAACGCGCCTGCCGGCTGGGCATTCCGGCGATCGCCCTATTCCCCCAAACGCCTGATGATCTGAAAACTCCCGAGGGGCAGGAAGCCTGCAATCCGGATAACCTGATCTGTCGGACGGTCAGAGTATTAAAAAAGGAGTTCCCGCAACTGGGCATCATTTGTGATGTGGCGCTGGATCCCTACACAACACATGGCCAGGACGGCGTGATCATTGATGGTGAGGTTGATAATGACAGCACCAATGAAATTCTGGTGCGACAGGCCGAAGTTCAGGCCGAGGCAGGATGTGACATACTGGCGCCGTCGGACATGATGGACGGACGGATCGGACTTATTCGCGCCAGGCTGGAGGAATGCGGCCTGCCACAGGTTCAGATCATGGCCTATGCCGCCAAATACGCTTCTGCCTTTTACGGCCCCTTTCGCGATGCCGTGGGCTCCAATAAAAGCTTAAAGACGGGCGGCAAGGAGACATATCAGATGGATCCCGCCAACAGCGACGAGGCGTTGCGGGAAGTGGCTCTCGACATTCAGGAAGGCGCCGATTCCCTGATTATCAAACCGGGCCTGCCCTATCTGGATATTATCCGCCGGGTCACAGACGAATTCGGTTTTCCCACCTTTGCCTATCAGGTCAGCGGCGAATACGCCATGCTCCATGCCGCCGCACAGAACGGCTGGCTGGACCTGGAAAAGGTGATGATGGAAAGTCTTCTGGCCTTTAAACGCGCGGGGGCGTGCGGGGTGCTCACCTATTTTGCCCCCGTGGTTGCTGAAAAACTTCTTGCGGAATGATATATTATAGCAATTAGACCCAATCCCGATTAATTCAGCAGGTCATTGGGCAGTTCCTGAACCGCTTCATCAAGTTCATAGAAGCTGGGCTGCATGTCTGCGGGCACGCTGCGCCGCCCGATTTCGGCAGAAATCTGGGGGGCGTTGCCGTGCAGATGAGCAATCAGCACATCCTTGATCACATGGAAGAAGTGGCCTTCCTCATCAATGATCTGCTGCAACCGGGCGGCGATGGGACTTGTTACACAATAAGACAGCAGAATCCCCAGGAAAGTTCCCACCAGCGCCCCGCCGATCATGGCCCCCAGAACTTCGATAGGCTGATCGATGCTGCCCATGGTCTTGATCACGCCCATCACCGCGGCCACAATCCCCAACGCCGGAAAGGATTCCCCCAGCACCGCTAACGCATGGGCGCCCTCGCTGGCTTCGTGGTGGTGTTTTTCCAGATCCTTCATAATGACATCCTCAACCTGATGCGGATCGTCAAAATTCATCGTGGTCATCCGCAGATAATCACAAATAAAATCCACCACATGATGGTCACCGGCCAGTTTGGGGAAATTGTTGAAAATCTTGCTGTCGTGCGGATTTTCAATATGCGGTTCTAAGGCGATTACGCCCTTGGTCTTGATCAGCTTGGTAAGTAGAAACATCAGGCTCAAAAGATCCTTGTAATCTTCCGCCTTCCATTTGGGGCCCTTGATGACTTTCCCAAGCCCGGCCACGCCTTTTTTGATCACCCGGCCGCCATTGCTGACCATGAACGCCCCGACCCCGGCCCCCCCGATAATCATGCCTTCGAGGGGCAAGGCTTTCAGGATGGGCGCCATTTTTCCCCCGGCCAGTACATAGCCGCCGAAAACCATCACAATTACGATGATAAGACCAATTATAACAAGCATTCTGACTTGACCCTTTATCCTTGAGGACCCGGAGCACCTGGTTGTACAGGTTCTTCCGACTCTAACAGTGTCCTTATTTGAGACAGTTATAGTTAAAGGTCGTTAAGCAAGGTTTAATGTAGTGCTAAAAATCGAAAGTTTTTAAGGGCTATGCACAGCTATTGCTGAAAGCTTGTGTCTAAAGCCAACACATCAAGTTTCATATGGGCCGGTAAGGATGACGATCCTCTTTGACGAATGCCGAGTTGTACACTTTACGAAACAGTATCCGACAACCCTATCGCGGCAATGGCAAAACCAGCCTCCAACAAACTGTCATACGCCAGAAGATATTCTTCATTGGCAGCAAACTCCAAAACCTCTATCCCCCGATCCCGGCTTCCAGAGGAACGGGATATTTGGACATCAGGGTTGAAAGGTCGTCAAGGGCCCGCCCCGTTATAGGCGTGATCGATCACATGGCTGTTGTCGCCAAACCGCAGCCGGGTCTGACGGCCCACAAGGTCATAGGCGTAGCAGACATTGGTCCGGGACGCGGCACAGGTGATGCCGATGGCGCTATAGGCCCCGCCCGTCTGCTGCAGCTTTCTCACCTTTCGTCCCAGCGCGTCATAAGCATAAAGCAGCCAGTCGCCCCGCCGGGTCCGCTTGCCCCTCAAATATGGGAATATTACTGGCAGAACGCACGGCCCAGAAGATAATCAAGGGATAATATTGAACATTTTCAAAGAACAGACAAAGCGCAACTCGATTTCATCTATAAATATAGATTAATAGTATACTGTCCCCAGTTTTCCTGTCCCCAGTTTTCCAGTTTTCCAAAAAAACTGCGGCATTTTGTGCGGCGTGACGTGTCGCTTTTACCGGGGGCGGTCTGACCCATGTTTTTCCCCTCCTATTGGCCATAAAGCCAAACCAGCCAGAACGCCATTGCCAGGAATGGTCCATAAGGTATGTATGCGTTAATCAGATGCGGCTTGTGGGGCGTGGAGCTGATACCCCGAACAAGACCAAAAATGAGGCCGCCCACCGCCGAAAGTAAAATGATCGCCGGCAACCCTTGCCACCCCACCCAGACACCTGCTGCAGCAAGCAGCTTCGCATCTCCGAGGCCCAACCCCTCTCTGTGGCGCAAATGACGATAGGCCCAAGCGACCGCTGCAAAAAGCAGGTATCCCAGCCCGCCCCCGATGATTGCCTCTAAAATCATATCCGGCACAATAAAAAACTTATATATCAGCCCTGATATTGTTAAGGGAACCGTCAAAAAATCCGGTAAAATGAAATGCCGGCTGTCAATAACCGCCAGGGCAATCAGCGTCCATCCGAGAAAACACCCGACCCAGAGCCGTCCCTCGGGGAGCACGGCCCAGGACCATAAAAACAAGCCTATTGCCCCCCATTCCATGACAGGATAAACAGGGCTCTCCTCCTTGCCACAGGTTCGGCATTGCCCGCCCCCCATAAACCAGCCGATCAAGGGAAGCCCCCCCAATATTCCACGGTCCTGTCCACCACATTGACGGCATCCGGGGAGCCTGAAGGCTCCACTTTTTTCCTGGGGCCATTGATCAACAAAAGAAGCCAGAAAACGCCCCGCAAGAAGAGAGACCAGAAAACAGATCCCCACATTGACCGTCATCATAACCGGTCCCCTACAACCTCAGCCTGAGGCGGCGCGAGAAATAGGAATCCAGGCCAGCTCTTACCACGTCTTTAAGTCCCCATTCTGTAGCTTCTGGCTTTGCCCGCAATACGCCCCCCTTTGGTGGATGGCCTATTGCCAAAGCTAATAAATATGTTCTCGTCTGCACAGGCGAGAACACTTTAACAGCGTATCCTACCATTCATTTCATGGAAACCAATACAACCCCTGCACAAAACACTTATCCCATTCATTATAGGTTGGATCGGGGTTCTCAATCGTATAGACAAGCTGTCCTTCAATCCCGCCCTTGGCGATAATCATCAGCAACTGGGCATAAAAATGATCGAAATGGGAATGAGAAAAAAACAATACCCCCCCCTGTCATTATAACATCCCGGCATGGCCCCATCAGAAAACTCCACATACATCGACGTTCTGCCATTGGCGGAATAAAGCACCCTGACCTCAAGAGGCTTCATTCTGGGACCGACATCAGCCTGAACAATATTTGGCAAAACCAGTAGGATGGCAATATAAAACTGACAGACAAGCCTTCTCATGACGTTCCTCTCCTGTATTTGTCATTATAATTATCCTGCCCCGAAAAATATTTTCCTCCACCCCGTCATGCAGGAACGTGGTGGTGGCACCATTCGCGGTCTTCACACTTCTGCGTCCCAAAGGGGGAGCGCGCGAGCGCGGGGGAACTCATATAGCCCGACGGGCGATAGTTCCCCCCAGATCAGAAATGATTGCCGCTGTCGTCGCCCTCGCCCATGCCATACGGGCTGTAGGCGTGGGTTTCGGTCACAGTGCCGGCACCGTCAGATAGAGCGACGATCGATCCCTGGTGGTTGGCATGGTAATATGATTTGTTGGCGGTGCCGGAGCCCACATACATCACCAGATATTCATCGACGCCGGGCCCATGCACATATCGCCGTAGCAGGTTGCCCGCGCCGTCATAATCGGCAATCTCTTCGACCCCGTCATGGAGGAAGCTGGTGGTGGCGCCATTCGCGATCTTGGCACTGCGACGTCCCAGCGGGTCATAAAGAAAGGACGCGGACAGGCCCGGTCGGCTGGCGGTAATGAGCATATTTTCCACATCATATTCATAGTTCCACACCCCGTCGGAGGTGAGGTTGCCGCTGTCGTCGTAAGAGATGCTGGTGCCGCGGATCCGGGTATATTGATTAAGCCCGTTGGTGACATAGTCATGATCCCGCGTCCGCCCGATCCATTGATAGAGGGCGTTGGAGAGGCTTTTCGAGGTCAACTGGTTGACCGCGTTAAAGCCATAGACCCAGGCCACGTCATCGCCTGTGCCGGCCATGTCATGGCCGAGGCTTTTAAGCGCATCGTCGTCATGATACGCATAGCTCACAACGTTACCATTGCCGTAAGTGATGCTGGCGCGACGGCCCGCGGCATCATAGGCGTAAGTGGCCAGGGTCTGGGCGGCGCTGTCGCTCACAGAGGTCACCCGGTTCATGGCATCATAGGCGTAAGTGGCGTAAAACCCGTCCGGCCAGGTGAGGCGGGTGCGGTTGCCGGCCGCGTCATATTGATAGCTCAAGGTCCGGCCGTCATCGCCGGTTTGTGCAAGACGGCCCGCCCCGTCATAGACATGATCGATCACATGGCCGTTGTCGCCGAACTGCACGGAGGTCTGCCGCCCCACCAGGTCATAGGCGTAACAGACATTGGTCCGGGACGCGGCACAGGCGATGCCGATGGCGCCATAGGCCCCGCCCGTCTGCTGCAGCTTCCTCATCTTTCGCCCCAGCGCGTCATAGGCATAAAGCAGCCAGTCGCCCCGCCGGGTCCGTTTGCCCACCAGGTTGCCGGCCGCATCATAGCGGTATTCTTCATAATCCGTGCCGTCCGGCAGGTTGGGGCTCGCGATAGAGCCCCTGTCTTTCGACGGCAGCAGGAATTTTTTCAACCGGTCATGGCCGTCATACTGATACCGGCTCACATTGCCGTTGGCGTCCATCACGCTGGCTTCCTGACCATTGCTAGTATAGCTATAGGTGGCATAATCCTGCTGCAGGGCGGTGCCGTAAGCCTTGATGATCTTGTGCACCCTGCCGTCCGCATAATAAAGGGTGCGGGTCTTGCGCCCCTCCCCGTCGGTGACCATCGCCGGCCGATCCAGCGCGTCATAATCCGTGTCGGTCACGTCGCAGGCGGCAAGGCCCGGGTTCAGCGTTCCCCCGGGATAGCTAAAACATTCCGGGCCATAGCTCTTGTCCACCCGGCCGGTGGCGGTATGGTCCGTCTTGGTGCGCGAGAGCAGCGCGCCGGCAGAAGAATAGCGGCTGACCCGGTAAAGGCGGCCGTTGGCGTCATAGTCATGGATCACATAACTGCCGTCCGGCGCGGTCTTCTTGGTCAGCCGCCGCATCGCGTCATATTCATAGCGGGTTTCATATCCGGCGGCCTCAACCCGGTCCGTAAAAACCGTCAACATACCAAGGGCGGCGCAAACGACGGAAAAAACAAATCTGGCTGGATTTTTCATGCTTCTGTCCCCCTTACTGGTCGCAGGCGGCATCATGGCCGCCGCTCAGGCCGCCGTTGCCCCTAGGGTCCACCATCCGGCACAGATTGCCCATAGCGTCATAAAAATACACCGTCTTCAGATCAAGACCCCCGGCAAATTAATAGTATACTGTCCCCAGTTTTCCCAGTTTTCCATCGCAACCCGATATGACAAGACAGACGAAAGCTATACCGCCAACTGGAACATCACAGCCGCAATCATCGCCGCCCGGTAATTGTCAACAGGACCTAGATAAGTGCCCATTTTTCCCTTTCCTGCGGCCTGCAACCCATCGCCGGCCACGGTCAGCGGGTCATAGAGAGTTTAATCTACCTATTATTTGTTGTTGTTTCTCTTTTCTTCCTTCAAAACTTTATACCATTTATAAAGATTTTTCGTACTCAAAATAAACCCCACACCAGTCACGAATAGAACAACTTCTCCCAGAAAGCTGAGTGGCAGAAACTTGTCTTCCACATTTAGAAGGTATACAATTAAATATGCCCCACCCCCAAGTACCACTGTTGGAATAAGCAAACTGAACATTGGCATGAGGCATAATAAAAGTAATAAAATCTGGTGTTTCACAGATGTTTTAGGGGTGCTTTCTTCTTGATCTTTTGAAGATATATCTGAACGATCAACATTCATTAGATTGCCCCATACATTTGACTTCGTTGGCAACTGTATTAACTAAGTCGTGGTCAACCCCCGAATATAGGTCCAGCCACAATCTCGCGATGTTCCTACATCGTTCTGCTCTCTTCTTTGCTTAATGTACCTGGCCATGAGC
>MDSW01001425.1_pt1 | contig 68364 bp, 53 predicted proteins | sample 811171 | NCBI WGS metagenome assembly MDSW01 (sample SAMN05326641, study PRJNA326480) | marine metagenome | isolation source: seawater | place: Atlantic Ocean: North West | collected 2012
GCCGCATCGCCATCGAAAAATACATGCAGTCGGTGCGCAAGGATGCCCCCTGGTGCCCCAGCAATATCGAGTTCATCCGCCGGATCAACGGCTTGCACAGCACAGCCGACGTCAAACGCATTGTGTTTGATGCCCACTATGTGGTGATGGGGTTGGGCGATGTGTATCTGGGTGCACCGGTGGCCACACCACTGGACCCCCGCCACCGACTGGTCACCACCAAATACAACCCGGCCCGCACCTGGACTGCGGAAAATTCCGTCGGCATCGGCGGTTCTTACCTGTGCGTGTACGGCATGGAAGGCCCGGGAGGCTATCAGTTTGTGGGCCGCACCCTGCAAATGTGGAACCGCTATCGCAAAACCCCGGAATTTGAACAGCCCTGGTTGCTGCGCTTCTTTGACCAGATAAAATTTTATGAAGTCAGCGCCGATGAACTGAAAACGATACGACACCAGTTTCCCCGTGGACACTATCCGCTGAAGATTGAGGAAACCAGTTTCAGCTTGAAACAGTACCAGGCGTTTTTGGCACAGCATCAAACGGACATCGAGCAGTTCACCACCCGCCGCAATGCTGCCTTTGAAACCGAACTACAGCACTGGATCGACAGCGGTCAGTTTCATTTTGATTCCGAACCCGCTATCCAGGACCAGTCCGCGGGGGAGCAGACCCTGGCCCCGGGCTGCATCGCCATCGACAGTCATGTTGCCGGCAACCTGTGGCAATGGAAAGTCAACGCCGGGGATCGGGTCAGCACCGGGCAGGTGGTGTGCGTGCTGGAATCCATGAAAATGGAAATTGAGATCACCACACCGGAAAGCGGAACAGTGCAATCACTGTGTCGCACACAGGGCCAGCAGGTGAATGCCGGCCAACCTCTTTTAATTCTGGAGCAGGATTCGTAGCAGGAGCCATTATGTTGGATCTCACCACCATTAACATGACCATCACCGGTTTGCTGGATCACTACACCAACGGTGACTTTACCCCGGCACAGTTAATCCACAGTCTGCGCCAGGCCAACCTGGCGCTGAATCAAAGCAATCCGGTTTGGATACATCTGCTCAGCGAGGCGGAACTCGCGCCGTATCTGGCAGCACTGAAAGGCAAAAACCCGCAGCAATTACCGCTCTACGGCATCCCTTTCGCCATTAAAGACAACATCGATCTGGCCGGCATTCCCACCACCGCAGCCTGCCCGGCGTTCACTTATACACCGCAGCAGCACGCGTTTGTGGTCCAGCAGTTGCTGGCTGCCGGTGCCCTGCCCCTGGGCAAAAGCAATCTGGATCAGTTCGCTACCGGCCTGGTGGGTGTGCGTTCGCCGCAGCCCTGGGGCCCATGCCATAACGCGCTCAACAGCGAATACGTATCCGGTGGGTCCAGTGCAGGCTCGGCCGTCACCGTGGCCAAGGCACTGGTGAGCTTTTCATTGGGCACCGACACCGCCGGTTCCGGACGGGTGCCGGCTTCGCTGAATAATATCGTGGGCCTGAAGCCCAGCAAGGGCGTGCTCAGTACACGGGGCGTGGTTCCCGCCTGCCGTAGCCTGGATTGCGTTTCCATTTTTGCGCTCACGGTGGACGACGCCAATACCGTGTTTGATGTGGCCGCTCAGTTCGACCCGCAGGATCCTTACGCCCGCGCCAACCCCTATGCCAACAGCAAACGCTATTTCAACTCACACAGCGGAGCCCTGCGCATTGGGGTACCCCCTGCCTCGCAACTGAATTTTTTCGGCAACACCGAAGCCGAGGCCCTGTTTACCGCCGGCCTGCAACCGTTGCGTGATCTGGGTGCCGAACTGGTGGAGATTGATTTTGAACCCTTTCGCAGCGCGGCCCGGCTGCTGTATGAGGGCCCCTGGGTGGCAGAACGCTATCTGGCAACCCAAGCCTTAATTGAATCCGCACCAGACGCCCTGTTGCCGGTGATCCGCACCATCATCGGCAGCGGCAGCCAACCCTCTGCCCTGGATACGTTTCGTGCCCAGTATCAATTACAGGCCTACGCGCAACAGGCAGCGGCTGTGCTGCAGCAGGTCGATGCCATCGTCACCCCCACCAACGGCAGTATTTACACGGTGGCCGAGGTGCAGAACGACCCTATTCAACTGAACAGCAACCTGGGCTACTACACCAACTTCATGAACCTTCTGGATTGCAGTGCACTGGCCATCCCCTCCGGCTTTTATCGCAACGGTGTGGGCTTCGGCATCACCCTGTTTCAGCATGCGTTCAGCGACAAACGGCTGTTGAGTATCGGGCGTGCCCTGCAACAAGCCAACCCCATCACCCTGGGCGCAACGGCGCTTCACCCCAGGGCAACGACACCGGCGTCGAAACCACCAAGCACCGCGATCAACCTTGTGGTGTGCGGCGCCCACCTGGATGGATTGCCGCTCAACTGGCAATTGCAGGAGCGCGGTGCCACCCTGGTGGAGGCCACCCAATCTGCCCCTTGCTATAAGTTATTCGCCCTGGCCGGCGGCCCGCCTTTACGCCCGGGCATGCTGCGGGTGGAGGAAGGCGGCCGTGCCATCGAAGTGGAAGTGTGGCGGGTGCCGCTGGAGGCGTTCGGCAGTTTCGTGGCGGAGGTTCCAGCCCCGCTGGGCATCGGCAAAGTACAATTGCAGGATGGACGCTGGGAGAGTGGGTTCATCTGCGAGCCCTATGGCCTGGACGCTGCTGAAGACATCACCGAACTGGGTGCCTGGCGCCGCTATCTGATCGATTCTGGGGCGAAAAACCCCTGACGCTAATTGATAGCATCCTGTCGGTCCGGGCCTTTCTGCTGCAACTGTACCAGTAACAGGTTGTATTCATCGTGCAACTGGTCTTTGCTCATCTGCAATTGTCGGCTGGCCTGGGCCCGGGCTGCCGTTTCGATGTGCTGGCACAGCATCTGTAGCCGTGTCGCCCCAAGGTTTCCCGCCGACCCTTTAATGGCATGGGCGATGGCATCAACCCGGGCAAATTGTTCCTGTTCAATGGCCGCGCTCAGTTGATCTATTTTTTCTGCGCTCACCTCTTTGAACAGGCTGATCATCTCCAGCATTCGATGTTGTTTGTACTTCACTCTTTTCGCCAGTGCACCGGAATCCCATACCGGGTAGTCACCCAGATCAGCAGTCGCCGACTGCGCCGCGACTCCTGTGGCAGTCGCCCCACCAGACACCACCGGTTTATTGTTCCGGATTTGATGGCTCCAGTATACGAGCCGGGTTTCCAGCTCTTCGGGTTCCAGGGGTTTGGTGATGTAGTCATCCATCCCGGCGCTCATGCAGCGCTCTCGATCACCCGCCATGGCACTGGCGGTCATGGCCACGATAGGAATGGATTTTGAACGTTCACCGGCGCTGCCTTTTCTGATTTCCCGGGTTGCCGTATAGCCGTCCATCACCGGCATTTGACAATCCATCAATACCAGGTGGAATGTGGTTTCCGCCATGCGGGCAAGGGCCTCTTGTCCATTATCCGCGGTGATCAGCGTCGCACCGTAATCCTCAAGCATTCCCACTGCCACCTGCTGGTTGATGCGGTTATCATCCACCACCAGAATGTTCAGGTTTGACAGGTCAAGGGCTTGCGGCACGATGGCGGCATCGATGCGATCGGCAACCTGCGCCTGCGCCGAAGCCGGTACCACCCCAGCCTGATGCAGCAACCTGGCCAACGCGAGCGGTGTTACCGGTTTCTGCAGATTAAGGAAAGATTGCCCATGCCTGGAAGGCTGATCACGCCCCATAAAATGGACCAGCAGCACAAGTCGCTGAGCGTCCATTCCCTTCATACCCTCCATTCCCTCCGGCACCGCTGCATCCACCAGGGTTTCATCCACCAGCACAAGGTCGAACGCTTTTTGCGTGACGAGCGCCGGCAGCTTGTGTATATCGGGGCCCGTCAGACAATCCACCTCACCGGCCTGCCAGCAGCGCAGCTGACGGGCAATACCGGCGGCCACCTCAAGACAGGGGTCCACCACCAGAAACTGTTTTGCGCTTAGATCCAAACTCACATCCAGCCCCGGCTCCTGGCTGATGCCCTGTCGCAGGGTGCAACGAAAAGTACTGCCTTCGCCCTGTTCGCTGTCACACTGAATATCTCCGTCCAGCAAATGGCACAATTGACGGGTGATGGACAGGCCCAGCCCGGTGCCGCCAAAGCGTCGTGTGACGCTGCTGTCCTCCTGGGCAAAAGCTTCAAATATCCAGGCCTGTTTTTCCGCTGAGATACCGACGCCGGTATCCTGCACCTGAATCCCCACCTCCACTTGCCCGTCGGTCAACTGTTGCGTTTGCAGCGCCAGCTTAACCCAGCCGGTGGTGGTGAACTTGATGGCATTACCCACCAGATTAATAAGAATCTGACGCAGGCGGCTGGCATCACCCACCAGCGTTGCCTGCTCAATCCCCGCAACATCCAGAATCAGTTCGATGTTCTTTTCAAACGCTTTGATGGACAGGGACGTCACCACATGGGACACCACCTCAATCAGATCGTAATTAACGTTCTCTATTTCCAGTTTGCCCGCTTCAATCTTCGACAGATCCAGCACATCATTGATCAGTGAGGCCAGGGCTTCAGCACTGGCCTCCGCCATGGCCAGGTAACGATTATGTTGTTCGGCAGTATTGCTTTTACGCAGCATGTTATGCATGCCGATAATGCCGTTCAGGGGGGTTCGCATTTCATGACTGACGTTGGCGATAAAACTGCTTTTGGTAAGACTGGCGGACAACGCTTCATTACGGGCCGCCTCCAGCTCGCGGGTGCGCTCCTGTACCTGGTATTCCAGTGACGCGTTCATCTTCTGGATTTCTTCTTCCGCTTCCACCTGCTCGGTAATATCCCGGATGATGGTGGCCACTCCCACCACTCTGTGGGAATCCAGCATGATCGGGGAGAACGACATCGAAACATGCAACTGCGATTGATTACGCTTGGCCAACGTCAGGCGCAGCGGTTCATGGTATTTTCCCATGGCGATCTGCTTGATTACCGGATCGATCTTTTCCTGCTGCCCCTCCACCGCGATCAGATGATCCAGCCGCTGGCCGAGGGCCTGACGGGAGGAGTAGCCCAGAATATCCTGGGCAGAGGTATTCCAACTGGTCACCACACCCATGGTGTCCATACCCACAATGGCATCGGATGAGCCTTCAATAATGGCTTCGAACTGCGCCTGGGCTTCACTGAGGCGCAGATTCTTGGTGACATTGGATTGGTAAATCACAAGAAACACGATGACCAGCACCAGCGCACCCCCGGCCACCACCAGCGTCTGCGTGCTCTGGTAAAACAGTTCTTCCTCCACCAGGGCAACCGGCGTTTTCAGTACCAACCGCATAAACTGATTACCGCCCGAGTTCGGGATCGATACCAACGATTCCATAGCGTAATACTCAAGCCCGGTGCGCTGTTCCAGCAAATGTTGGAGCTTGGGAAAGGGATCCTCCAGCTGCCGATAATAGTTACCCCAATCCGCAACCCCGCCCAGCTCCTGCTGGAAGGCGTAATCCGGATCCGGGTGAACAATAAAACCATCGCTGGCATTCAGCAGCAGAATATCCACCGTATCAGGCAGGTCGCTTTGCAGTTCACCCAGTATCCTGCGGGCATCAAAATTCAGCACCATCATGCCAAACAATTGCTGTTGAGCATCGTACACCGGTATGCCGGCACGATAGGTGGGCTGATAAGGAATCACCACCCGCCCGTGTTCCCGGTTGAGATTAATCCCGGAAACATAGGTCTCTTCGAACGCCAGTTCGCTGATCCGCTGGAAATAGTCACGCTCGCCCTTGCGCTGCAGCTGGCCCCGGCCTGTTACTTTAATATTGCCCAAGCTGCGTGCCACCCGAACCAGCTCACGCCCCTGATCGGCCACACCAATGAACCGCGCCTGGGTGATATTGGGGTTGTTCTCCAGATAGGCTTCAAAAATGGTTTCCAAACGCACATACCACTGCGTCAATTGAGTGCCGTCATATGGATCAAGGCCGTTGTTGGCCGTTGCCCTGACAATGCCCTGTACCGGTGGTGTCGAATACAGGAAACGGACTTTCAGGCGGGCCTCTTCGATGTCCCGAATCAGCAGGTTTTCCCGCAGATTGAGCTGATGGCTCAGCTCCGCCACTTTATAGTCCAGAATCCGCTCTCGCGTGCCCACATGCAGGTACCAGCCCGCCACTATGGTGAGCAGCAGCAACAGGGGGATGACAACTTTTACGGATAAGGGGTTTTGATGATGTGTACTCACGACCCTGTGACCAAACAGCCAACTGAACGGGCTGTTATTTCAATCCTGTGAAGTGCATTCACCATGCACGTTTATTGGGTAGAACATCTGAATTATAGATAGAACCACGGAATCTGCTGTTTTTCGGCCCCCTGATCCGGGCACCTGAAAGGCCGTCCGTCACTACCGGCACGGCCCCATATGACAGGCAGATTGTCCCGCCCGCATCTGGCCCACCGGCGTCCGCTGGTTTACAGTGAAGCCACAAAAAAATCAACCTAATCCCATTACGGAATACAGAATGAAAACATTGCACGATAAGGTAGTGGCCCTGACCGGGGCCTCATCCGGCATCGGCCGCTGCCTGGCACAACAACTGGCCGCCCGTGGCTGCCGCCTGGCACTGGCCGACGTCGACGAAGCTGGACTGAGCGAAACCGTGGCCAGTTTGCCGCCGGGCACTCAGGTCACCATCCACCTGGTTGATGTCGCCAAGAAAGAGCAGGTATATCAATGGGCAGAGGATGTGGTGGCCGCCCACGGCAGAGTGGATGTGGTCATCAATAACGCCGGCGTTGCCTCCCAGGGCATGATTGAGGATCTCGATTACGACGATTTCAACTGGGTGTTCGATATTGTGTTTTACGGCGTGCTCTATGGCACCAAGGCCTTCCTGCCTTACCTGCGGCAACGGCCGGAAGGCCATGTGGTGAACATCTCCAGCGTCAACGGCTTCTTTCCCTTTCCCAGCAACGGCCCCTACAACTGCGCCAAGCACGCCGTAAAGGCATTGAATCAAACCCTGATTCAGGAACTGCGGGGCACCAATATCCACATTACATCCGTGCACCCCGGCGGCATTAAAACCAACATCGTACGCAACAGCCGCATCATCAAACCACTGTCCCCCAAACTCAGTAAGGAGCAGGCGGCGGCACGCTTCGAAAAAATCGCCGGCACCACAGCGGAAAAAGCCGCCAGCATCATCATCAGCGGCATTCTCAATAACAAGCAACGGCTCCTGGTGGGCAAGGATGCCTACCTGCTGGATGCATTGACCCGGGTGTTTCCCCAGGGTTTCTCCAACCTGGTGGGGCGCGTCATGCTGCGGGAGTAACCGTGCCGCCTCACCAGGCGCCGGCAAAACAAATTGTGGAGGTGTGCCGAGCGGCACTATAACTTGTCATTAGAGGCCATTCCTGACCGCGGGAGATCCTGCTACAGTCGTTTTCCTGACCACTCCACCAGAACCGGGGCTGCGGGAAGCGAACCATGACAAAAAGAAAGAGCACCTGGCAGGAACAAACCGTGCCGGCCTTGTTCCCCCGGGCTTATCTGGATTACGCCCGGGAGCGCAATGCCGACTTCACCCTCCTCGCCCGCCTGGCCGGGCTGCCGGTGGCCACCCTTGATCACCACAGTCCGGAACTGACCCTGCTGCAGATGCGGGATCTGATCTCAGCGGTCATCACCGTGCTGGACGATGATACTCTGGGTGTGGACGTGGGCCTGCGCATGCCGCCAACGGCCTACAGTAACCTGGGCTACGCCCTGCTGTGCAGCGCAACGCTGGGTGAGGCGGCGCAGTTGCTGATTCGTTACTGGAAGCTGCTGGGGCCCGCCATGACCGTCTCCCTGAGTACCGATGCGCCCCAGTGCATCGTCGATCTCAACCATCTGTTTCCACTGCCACCGCCCCTGGACCAGCTCAGTTTTGAATGCACCATGGCCAGCTTTTACCGTGGTTTCCAGTTACTGGTGAATGCCAGCCGGGACGATCTGGAAATCTGGTTTTCCGGCCCCCCACCTTATTACGCCGAAAAGGTAGCGCGGGCCCTGGGCCGGGTGCGCTACAACATGCCGGCCAATCAATTTCGGTTTAGTGAAACCCTGCTGCATCGACCACTGCCCATGCACAACCCAACCGGTCTGGAATTTGCCATTGGGCAGTGCCAGCGGGAAGCAGCGTTGCTGGACGATGAAGGCTACATTGTGCGGGAGAAAGTCCGCCATGAAATGACTTTCGGTGCCGATGGCTATCCCACACTGGAACAGATCAGCCGGCGCCTGCACATGACCTCCCGCACCCTGCGCCGCCGCCTGGATGAGGAAGGCACCAACTACAAAGCCCTGCTGGAAGAAGCCAAACGGCGGGATGCCATTCAACTGCTCGATGACAGCAATCTTGAGGTGCAGCGGGTTGCCGGCCTGTTGGGTTATCAGGATCCGGCCAACTTTACCCGGGCCTTTCGCCAGTGGACCGGGCAAACCCCAAGCCAGTACCGCGATGCCCGCAACCGCAACTGATGTTGATCTGAACGCTGGCGGTTCAGGCATCCCGGCAGGGTTCATGGGCGAACTCAAACTCGATGGTGGTATGGCTGAGGCGGAACGTGGCCAGCCGAGCGGCGATCAATGCTTTCAGTTCCACCTGGGCCGCGGGATCAAAATCCCGACTCAGCACCAGATGCACCGACAACACATGATGCTCCCCATCCAAAGACCACAGATGCAAATGGTGGGCGCCGGCCACGCCGTCGGTATCCACAAGCGTCCGGCGCAGTTCCGCCAGTAATGCGGGATCCGGCACCGCCTGAAAAAACAGCTTGGCCGTGCTCCACAGCAGGCGCGTCACACTGAACAGAATAAACAGGGTGAAACCGATGGACAGCAGAGGGTCCAGAATCGGCCACTCCACAAACTGCATGATCAGCGCCACCACAAACACCGCCAGCCAGCCAAACACATCCTCCATCAGATGCCAGTTCAACACCCGTTCATTGAGAGTGTTGCCGGCACTGAGCCGGTAGGCGGCAAAACCGTTCACGGCCACCCCCAATACCGCCAGCCCCAACATGCCTTCGGTCATCGGCATCACCGGCTCCGCCAATCGCGGTATGGCTTCACTCAACACCCAGATGGAACCGGCCACCAGCACCACCCCATTCAACAGGGCACCGAACAGCGACAATCGTTGGTAACCATAGGTGAACTGGTCATCTGCGCGGCGCCGGCCCACCCTATCCAGCAACCAGGCACTGCCGATGGACAGGCTATCCCCAAGGTCATGCACGGCATCGGCCATGATGGCGGTACTGTTGGTGAGCCACCCCCCCACAAACTCAATAATCGAGAACGCCAGATTGAGGAAAAACGCGGTCGCAATACGCCGGCCGCTTTGCGCCTGCTGTGACTCGGGAGGGTGCCGGTGATGAGTGCCGTGATGATGCATCGCCTTGCCTTAGTGTTTATCGCCATCGCGGGCCTGATACAGCCACTGAATCATTTTCTGGGTGAGTTCATCTATTATGGCATCGATATCCAGGCCGGGCGGGGGCATCAGGGCCAGCTGCAACAGGGCAGCGCCGGTCATACTGGTAATCAGGTACAGGGATTCCCGGGACAGGTGAATAAAATGGTATTCCCGGGTTTTGCTGGCCCCCACCAACGCCAGCCGAAACAGCTCCGCGCGCATCCCCGCCACCGCGGGTACCTGATGCACAAACGGCACCTGGAACAACAACACTTTCAGCAATTGATGCTGGGCACATGAAATCTTATAGAGGCTCTCGATCCAGTGGCGCATGGCCGGCTCAAACGCCAGCCGTTCGGCCCGCAACAGGGCAGACTGCATCTCCGCCAGCATGACTTCCACCAGCTGTGTGGCCACCGCCGCCACCATGGCCTCCTTGCCGGGAAAGTATTCATACACCGAACCAATGCTCACCCCTGCCCGCTCCGCCACCCTGTTGGTGGTCAATCCGGCGTAGCCCTCCTCCACCAAAATCTGAGCACTTGCTTGGATTATGGCGTTCACCGTGGCCTTGGCCCGGGCCTGCTTGGGCACTTTTTTATAATTTAAATCATAGACTTGCTTGCCGCTCAAAGTATTCTATCCTGAACTTTGAATATCCGAGTTTTTCTGAATAATTGCTTGGTTTAGGATAACCCAAACCAACTTCAAAGTGAGCAAGATTATGAATTCTGCCGCACACGAACTGGATAACACCCCGGATCAGCCCCATTCTGAGGCCAAAAAACAGCCTATTCAGACCCAGTGGGAGCACACCACCGCCCAAGAACTGGATGCCGCCATCCCCGGCTGCATTGACAGTATCGGCCTGTTGAGCGGCCCCGCCAACACCATCATGCAGCTGGCATACCCCGGCGTTGGTCACGGGGTCATGGAAAGCCGGGTGGAATCCGGCTCTATTCTGCTGCACCCCATCAAACGGGCACGCACCACCTTGAGTTATCTTTCGGTGGCGTTTTACGGTACCAGCGAGGAGAAACTGGCCTACCGCCGGGCCATCAACCAGGCCCACGCCCAGGTCACCTCCACGGCACAATCACCCATCCAATACCGGGGCCTGGACCCCAATCTGCAATTGTGGGTCGCGGCCTGTCTGTTCTGGGGCCATTTGGATGTCTACGAAAAACTGCGCGGCCCCATGTCCAAGGCAGACCAGGCCCGCTTCTATGAATTCGCCAAGCCCTTGGGCACCACTTTGCAGGTCCGCCCGGACATGTGGCCCGAGGACATAGACGCCTTCTGGCAATACTGGAATTCGACCCTGGATACCATCGTCATTCCGCAGGATGTCAAACAATGGCTGATGCAACTGGTGGATCTCCGTTTCCTGGGGCCGGTGATCAGCTTTGCCTTCGGCAGCTCCGGCCGCCTCCTCACCAGCGGTTTCCTGCACCCCACCATACGTGAACAGATGGGATTGCCCTGGGGGCCGAAAGAGGAACGCCGTTTCAAACGCGCCATCAAACTGCTGGCCACGGTGAACAACCGCTTGCCCCGAACCCTGCGCCAACTGCCCGGGCTGGCATTGATGTGGGATTTCCGGCGCCGCCTGAACAAAGGTCTGCCCCTGCGCTGACCTCGCACTGCTGGCAACGGGGCCCCATGTGTGGCAAGTTCAGTCCTCTGACTGGACTTCCCGCAATCGGGATGCACTGAGGCAGGCAGCAAAACTCATCCCGCAAAACCAGGCCAGCACCGTCACCTCACCATAGACCTTGGCCACCACGCTGAACACGCCACCCAATAACAGCAAAACACCAATCACGGTATTGGACAGCGCCGTATAGGCAGCCCGCTTGTCCGGGTTTGCCATGTCCACCAGATGGGTGGAACGGCCCAACCGCACACCTTCATAGGCCACCATCAAACCAAACAACAACACCGGCAACTGCCAGGTTTCCCGCAACCAGTCCAGGCGGGCGCACAGCACCGTCAACAACAACGCCACGCCGGCGCATGCCCCCGACAACATCAGCACCTTGCGGCTGGAGACATCCGCCAGGCGGCCCCACACATAGCTGCTGCACAGACTGGCCAAGGCTGAGGCCAACAACAACCAGCCCAATCCCGCCACCCCCTCGCGCACGTCCTGCGCCTGCAGGGCCACCATGAACGGTGGCGCCAACGCCGTGGCTATGAGCAAGCCGCGAGTCAAAATAAACAACCCCAGCTGACCATCACTGAACACATAGCCCAGGTGTTCCTTTGCCACTGCAAACGGATTACCGCCCCCTTCCGTCGCCCCTTTTTCTTCGGTGAGGGACAGAAACAGCACGCTGGACAGCAACCAGAATCCCGCCGCCATAAACAGGCCCACAATCACCAGATACTGTTTCTCAAACATGCCGGATGATATGGTCAGGGCATACAGGATCACCACCGCTGCCGCCACTGTACTGGCGGTACCGGTGGCGGTGCCGCGCCGTGATTTGCCCACGGTTTTTCCCAGCACATCCTTGTAGGAAACCGAACAAACACTGCGGGCGACGGCCAGCAACGCCAACAAACCCACCACCGCCAGACCGAGCTCAAAACCACGCAACAGCAGCGCGGCCAAAGCAATGCCCGCAGCACAGGCTCCCTGAACAAAACTGCCCAGGGCCCAGGCGTATTTGCGCAACGGCAGGGAGCGCAGGAAACCGGCGATGAACAATTGGGGCAGCAAGGCACCGGCCTCACGCACCGGCACCAGCAACCCCACAAAAAAGCCCGGCGCGCCCATGGCCGTGAGAATCCAGCTCAATACCAGCTTGGGGTTAATAAAACCATCGGCTGCCTTGGTTAACGAAAGGGAAATCACATGGATAAGAAAATTCTGTGGCTGATCCCGACAGGCGCTCTCCGGAATGTCCTTGCAGACCCGACCATCGTCCTCCGCCGTAAGCAGATCAAAGGCAATTTTTGCCGCACTGCGCTCAGCCTTGGGTGCCTTGGTTGGTTTCGTCATGCAATATCCTCACTTGTCATTCAGTGCAGGCAAACGCCTTACTGCCGGTGCAACATGAAAAGATTATGCCAAAGGGGTTTGCTGCCGCGCCGCATCCTGCTGCCAAGCCTGAATACGCTGAATAATCCACGCCCCGTCATCCAACGGCAGATCGTGCCCGGCGCGGGGATGGGTCAGCAGAGGCCAGTGCCAACGCTGCGCCATGCGCTGACTGCACACCGGATTCACCAGGCGATCACGGGCACTGTTCAGCAACAACACCTGGTCGTGGGGGCGGCGCTTGGGCGCCCGGTAGCGGGCCGCCGCCAGCAGCTGCCGAGCGGCGTTTTTCAGGCTGGTGGGATGGGTGCTGGCGTAGCCTGCCCATTTATGGGCCAGCTCCCCTTTGTGCGGATACAGATTGCTGGAGATGTCCAGGATAAGCTGTTCCCGTGACAGGGGATCCCGTTGCAGCAACATGGTTTTCAGAATGGCGGGATAGTTGGCCGGCTGCAGGCGCTCAAACAATGAACCCGCATCGCGCAGGGACGAGTTGATGATCACCCCTGACGCCACCTCCTGCCGATGCCGATGCATCCATTCAATGGCCACCATCCCCCCCAGAGAGATGGCCAGCAGGTGAATGGGGCCGCTCACCCCTCGCGCCGCCAACTGCGCGCGGCCCACCTCCATCATCTGCCGCACCGAAAGTGGACTGGGGCGATCACACAACACACCATTGCCCGGCAGATCCAGCGTGTGCACCCGGGCCTTGGGAAAGGCCTCTGCAAACACCTGGGGAAAGCGTTCCCAATGTTTTTGCTGACGCACCAGGCCCCGCAACAAGACCCAATGCCCGCTCACCTCCGTATTCACACCCATCATCGGGCATCCAGCTCCAGGTTCACCACGCGCCCCGCCAGATCCTCCTGCCGGGTTTTGTCAACGGCCACCCGGGCATGATCCAGTTGCAAGTCATCCACCAGATACTGCTTTACCACCAGTGCCCGCTGATCCGCCAGCGCCAGTAAATCCGTTACCGTGACCACCTGGCGGTCGGCCACCGCTTCATACATGGCCTGATAAACCGCGGCATCCAGTGCGTCGCCTTTCAGCTGCGGATTCTGCGCCTGCAAGGCGGCCTCCCGAGCCGCAGCGGCGGGCAGCTGCAGCGCATCATTGATCTCTTCGATGGCGTTGCGGTTGGCCCGTACGGTCCACCAGTCCACATCACCGGCTTCTTCGAGCAGCTCAGGCAATGACATCTTGCGTGCGGCGGCCACCCGCTCCTGAATACGCTGTTTTTTCAGCACCGGCGTATCCAGATCTCCATGGGCGGCTCCGTGGAAGCGCACAATCAACTGCGGCCGTTGCTGCAACGCCTGCACCAACTTCTGCAGCCCCTGTTGATTGTCTGCACTGAGCTCCGCCCTGCCCGGTGCAAACTCGATCTCACCCATGTCCTCACTGCCACCCACCAACGCGCCCAGCATGGTGAAAGGCGAGGTGGCGGCTTTCACCAGCACGTTCATCAATGCTTTCAACACCACACCGGATACACTGAACCCGGGATCATCAATATCACCGGAAATGCCCACGTCCAGATCGATCACACCATTCACATCCCGCAACAACGCCAATCCCAACCCCACCGGGGCGTCGATCGCGTCTTCATTCTCCACCTTTTCACCCAGATACAATTGCTCCGCCACAATGTTGTTGCGGCCCTGCAAGGTGTTGTCGTGCAGTTGATAATCCAGATTCAGATTGAGTTTTCCGCTTTGCAGGTTGTAGGCGATAAACTCTGCGGAATAGGGCGATAAGGCCGGCATGTCCAAACCGCTGAGCTGGCTTTTGAAAGTAAAGCCCGGTTGCCGGGCAATGGGATCCAGGGCGCCTTTTATGTTGAACGGTGCATAGCGGTCAATCTTGCTGGTCAGGGCAAAGCCAATGGGGTCATTGCGCTCGCTGGACAATTCCTCCAATGTGAATTCCACATTGTGCAAGCCGGTGGTAAACGCCGGCGTCACGCTGCGGTCCTCAAAACGGGTCAGGCCGTTTTTGATTTCCATTTTGCCCACTGCATAGTGCCAGGGGGTGCTGCCGGTGGCGGGTTCTGCAGCCTTGCCTTCCGTTGCGGCCTCTGCAACCGTCTGCCCCTCGTCTTTGGCAATGCTCGCCCAGTTCAGCTGCTTGTCCTGATCAATGGCCACCAGCATATTCGGCTCAGTGAGGGTAACCGCCCCCACGCTCACCTTCTGCGCCAGGGTATCCAGGGCGATCTCATCCAGGCGCACCTGTTTAAACTGCACCACCGGCTTGCCGGTGCGGGTGTCTTCGGCCTGAAAATTGTCAACTGCTACTTGCAATTGGCTGGTTATGGGGGCATCGCCTGCGGTATCCAGGGCCACGCTGCCCGCCACCTGCAGCGCACCTTTTTCGATGCGCAGGTAAGAGGCCGCCTGCACATAATCAGAAAACGGCGCCAGCGGCAGATTCTTCACCGAGTAATCCATCTGCAGGTTGAAAGGCACCAGCGCCATGTCGCCTTCCAATGTCAACTCCCCTTGTTCATTGAGCCGGGCGCTCACCACCACCGGCACCCGCTCGCCCTCCTGCAGGGTCAGGTTCTGCAGGGTCACATTCAGCTGGGTCACGCTGTGGCCGCGGGAAATATCAGGATGCCGGTGGGAAAAGTTGAACCGGCCATTGTCGAGCTGCAACCTGTTCACCCGTACCGACCAGGGCTCAGACGCCTCTTGCGCCGCCGGTGAACCCGATTGCGGCGCCTGTTGCTGCACCTTTTGCTGCACATTCTCGTCCACCACTTTCTCCACCAACAGATGCTCGAAGCGCAGCCTGCCCTCTTCATCCATCCACTGATTGGCCAGCGGATTAATCACCTGCACACGGTCCACGATGACACTTTGCTGCAACAGATCAAACTCAATGCCCTGCACCTGCAGGGACTCGATCCGCGCCATGGGTGGATCGGCCATGAAATCGTCCATGGCCAATTGCGCAATGCTGAGATCCCGGCCGGTAAAGAGGAAAGCCAGGTCAGCGCCCTGCTGCTCCAGGTGCACGCCAGCGTCCAGAGACAGCTGGCCGCTGCTCAGGTGAATGGGCACCACATTGTTAACAAAATCACTGAACTCTTTCAGTTCAATGCCCGTCGCCTGCACGCTGGTATCCACATACAAGGGATCAAGACGATACTCGCCAGCCAGCTTCAATGTGCCGCCCCCGGGAATGGCCGCCGTAATATTGAAGGGATTCAGATGCTCATCGCCGGTGGCCAGATACAGGTCAAACACCTGGATGGTGATGTCGTCCATTTCCGACCGGGCCGGTTGTTTGCCGCTCAGATCACTGAAGCGGAAGCGGCCCGCATTGATGGCGGTACTGACAATTTCCAGGGCAATGGCGGGGCCGGCCGTGCCCTCTTCCGGTTGCGTTTCGCCCCCGGCCACGCGCTCGATGATGTCACTGAAATTGAAGCCTTCCGCGGTTTTGTCGATGTTGATTTCCGGTTGGTCCAGTTGCAGTGTTTCCAGTTTAACCTCCCAGTTGAACAACGAGCCCCAGGGTGTGAAATTCACATACAACTGCTCCCAGGCCACCAGGGGCGCATCGGGTTTATCCGGCACATTGAGATTGAATATGCGCAGGGAAAGGTCAAAAGGGTTGTAGTCAAAGCGCTCCACGGTGATGTCGCGCCCCACCAGCTGTGCAACATCGGTTTCCACCACCTGCTTCAGTTTACCCGGCAGATACAGGTAAGACAGGGCAATATAGAGCAGGTACAGGAGCAGCAGAACAATGAGAGCCCATTGCTTCCAGCTGAGCAGTTTGAGGCGGGTGGTCAAGGTGGTCACGGGCACAGCGTCCTTATTTGGCGTGCAGCATTTCTGCTGGCATCAGATTCGACTAGAAACTGTGCCCATTATACTGATTTATGATGCACAGTCGTGACCGCGCTAGAAATCGAAACCGATGCCAATGTGGTAAACCCAGGGGTCCACGGTCACATTGACAGTGGCATCACCCACCTCCACATAGGGATACAGATCCAGCTCCGGGGTTTCCACGTAGATGCCTTTCACGGTGGCTTCCGCTTCCAGGCCACCGATGAATTTCACGTCCAGGTTCACCCACCAGTCGTTATAGAAGTTGTATTCAACCCCCCCTTGCAGCACGTAACCGAAGACATCGTCGATCTCCAGCTCCGGCTCACCCACGGCGGTCAGGATCGGGTTGGTCACCTCCGCATCATAGGTAATCATGTACGACAGCCCGGCCCCAAGATAGGGACGCAGTGGCTTATCCGGCAGAAAGCGATACACCAGGGTCACCACCGGAGGCAGCACCTTGCTTTCACCAAACTCGCTGCCCAGGGGCGGCACACCGGTGGGAATATTGCCCAGCGCATAAGGTGCGATGGAATCCGTCGCCAAGGTGCCCTCGGCCTCGAATTCCACCGTAAAGGGCAATGCCAGAATGGTTTCCACCGCCCACTGCCCATCCATCCAGGGCAGGCGATAGCCCACAATGGCGGAGGGAAAGCTCACCGGATTCACCGAGGCGCCGGAGCCTGCAATCGGGCCGTCACTGATGGCCAGGGTGGCTTCCGAATCCGCGGGGATACTGAGGCTGACTTCATCACTGGACGAATCCGGCTGCAGCGAGGTATAGCCGGCCCGGAAATAGAAGGGCTTGGCCCCGGGTTTCATTCCCAGCATATTGGTTTTGGTGCGCTCCCAGATATTGCCTTCACTGGCCGGTTCCGCTTGCGCTACCTCCGCCAGCAGCGCGGGGCTCTGTAATGCAACCGCCAATGCAGCGGCCAATACCGCCAGCGGGGCGAATGACACTGATTTGTTCATGCTCGCCTCCTATTTGCGGCCTTTGAGTGGATTACCGATCAGGCGCAGGTTCATGGCACCGGACGGGATCAGCATTTTAATGGCACCGTTGCCGGCGATGGAGGTGACATTGATCACCAATTCAATATCGGCAAGATTGGTCTGCTCAATCAGAATACGGCCATCTTCCAGAAACGTGATGGGGCCTTTGACGATGGCAGTCAGGGGCAGGCTGTGGATGTTGTGATTGACGGCGATGAGCCCACCCAACAGGGGAATATTCACCTGAATCTGCATATCCGGGGCATCCATGTACAGGTCCAGCTGGGCGATGAACTGGGGTTGCTCAACACCGTCCTCCGCCACGATATAGCCGGTCACCGGTTCACCGCCGGATTCACGTACCCGCAAAACGCTGATGCCGGTTTCCACATCACTGATGGGAATGGGGATGCCCAGCACCGTGGCCGATGATTCCATGGTAATGGAGGTGCCGTACAAGATACCGGGATGCACCTGCACCGGTATCTGGCTGGTGCCGGCAAGGGTCATACCCCAGGTTGCGCCGTCAATGGTAATCGGCTCCGGTTCCCCCACGGTGACCGGCAGGGCCCCGCCAAGATAAATACTGGCTTCGGGGATGACCGCGCCACCGGGTCCATCAAGAAACTGAGCCTGGGTGATGATGCCGTTGTTCAGGCCGTCATCCAGCAGGTCCACGATGGATACACCGGCGCTGTTTTCAGTCCGTGCCGTCTCGCTGCCATCCAGATAGCCATTGCCGTTGATGTCGGCGTAGGGCTCCAGTTTCAGCGGCAGGAACACATCATTGCCTGCCGCCACCGCGGTGAAGGTGGCAACAATATTACTGCCACCGGCGTCGGCAGCTTCACCACCGTTTAAAGGATCGGGGTTCAGTGGAACGCCGTTGGCACTGCATATTTCGCCCGCACCGCAACTGGTATTGGTACCGGGCACCAGTGTCACGCGATACTGCGTGCCTTCGGTCCAGCCATTGGTGGGGGTGAATTTGAAACTGCGGGTATCGGCTATCAAAGAACCGTCCACCACACCGACACAGGTCCCACCGCCATCCAGCTCCTCCACCCGCACTGCACCACTGCCGCAGGCGGACCCCAGCACCAGGGTGGCCGGATTCATGGGTTGATTGAACGCCACCTCAATGCGGCCATCGGTGGGCATGGTAAATGGAAGATAACGCTCATCGCCGCTGTCGCCGCCCACACAACGACCGGCGAAATTCGCATCGCCGGCGGTCAGCGGGCAGGCGGCACCATTAAACAGGCTGCTCACCAGGGGCCCCACGGTGGTGGCCGCCGGATTCTCAGTGGTAAAGGTAATATTGCCGGTGCCTCCGGTGGCGTCCCCCGCATCCAGCACCAGACTGTTGCCGGCCAGATCCACCAGGCTGCCGATGGTAACCTGGTATTGCTTACCGTAGGCGAGGGCGGTATCCGGCTTCAGCAGTACCGTGCTGCCGTCCCAGGTGATCTGGAACGGTACCTGGCCACCATCGGTAACGTTGCTCAAAATGATTTCATCCTGAGGCAACACACCGGCGTTATCCATGGGCTCGGAAAAAATCAGGGAAATCTCGTCGGCCACGGCAAAATCCTCGCTGCCGGTGGCCGGATAACTGGCGGTGATGGTAGGAGCGGTGGTATCCGTGAGCGGCTGCGCCACCAGATCCGAATTGATACCCAGCACCAAATGGGCCGGCGCCTGATCCAGCCCCAGTAAATCCATCTGCAGGGTACGCACGCTTTCAATATACAGCTTGCCGTCGCTCACCCGGGCGGTACCGGTGGCCTGCACATGGGGAACGGTCTGATTCAACACGGCATTGCCGTTGGCATCGGAACTGGTCAGCGCCAGGTCGAAAATCAGGTACACAAACACTGGCGACTTGTCGGCATCCGGCGCCGTGCTGTAGGGGCGGTAGGGGTTGCGATCCATATAGCCGGTGACGTCGGTGACAAAGCTGGCGGTGATGTCACCGGTCTGCAGATTGGCCGGCACTTCTCCTCCCAGGGCCAGGTCCAGTCCGGTGATATCCAGATAGGCACCCTTGCGGATCACAAAGGGAATCAAACCACCGAAGGCACTGGGGTCCGCCAGGCGCGCTTCCAACGTGGTATCACGCAGATTGATGTCATTGCTGCCGATCAGCGGAGAATACAGATCAATGGCGTTCAGTGGCCGGCCGGTGAGCCTGGAGGTGGTGGGAAACCCGGCCTCGCCAAAGGCGTTGGTGGTATTGAAACGCTGGGTTATTACGCAACCACAACTGTTGGAATCCACCGGCACCAATTCGTAGGTGACCGGATTCAGGGCTTCGCCGTTCAGGTCCGTAATGGCGCCGGTAAGGCGTAAACGATAGGTCATTCCCGCCGTCAGCTCCGCCTGCTGCGGATCAAAACTGATGTGCTGCTTGCGCACCACAATGGAACCGGGTACCGGGGTTTCACCGCCACCGCCATCCACTTCAACGAACTCAAAGCTGGTGCCCACCTGCACCGTTTTTTCATCCAGGGGTTCACTGAACTCCACCCGGATGGTGGAGAAATCCATCATCGGATAGCGCGCTGCGGGGGGGGGCGGCATGGTGGTGGAATACACATCGGGGTCTTCGCCGTTGATGGCAGTCACGGTGGGCGCCACACCGGCCACCGGATCGGTCTGGCTGGTGAGGAAGGTAATCAGGGGATCTGTGGAGGAAAGATTGGTACTGCCGCCTCCAATCACCGCGCCACGCACGTAAAGCTCGTAGCGGGTACCCTGCTGCAGCTGATCGGTTTCGAATTGCACCACTTTGCCGCTGACACTGGGGGCGATGGGCACCACTGTGTTGCCCGGGCCTAGCAGACAAAAGTTGCCGGAAACCGTGCCGCCGCCGTCCACGCTGCAGGCGGCATTCACCGCCGACTGGCTGGCATTCTTACTGAAGGTGACGTAAAACCGGGTGCCCAGGGGCACATCCGTCTGGCCATCAATGGGGTAGGTAAAGATCACCCCATCCGACAGGGAAGGCGGTGTGAACCGATCACTGCCGCTGTCACCACCACAACCGGACAACACCAGCAAGGTAGCGCTCAGGCATCCGGTTACTGTTTTAGAAAGGATAAACTGCTTCATAGAAGACACTCTTTGCCAATACTGCTTAGTCTTGTTTTTGTTGGCTCCGCCATTGCCTTAATCCCGATTATCCTGCTCGAGATTCAATCAATTCGCCTCCCTTAACTATGGTAGACAAGCTGTAAATCCGCCAGTTTGGCACCACATTGATCGCCCTTCGCTCTTGATTGATGCACTGAATCCGTAGACACTTAGCCGTTATTGCCAACCGTCGTGCCAAAAAAGAATAAGCAGAGGGCAACAATGACCAAAAAAATAGCAATGAGCTTTGCCATCCTGGCTAGCCTAATTTTTCAAGGCTGCACCAACACCGTAAAATACGATGACACTCCGGCCTCCAAAACCGTACAAAAAGAGGTGGGTGCGGACACCATCAGCAATAATGCCACTGCCATGCTGGAGGCCATGTTGCTGGATCCTGAGGTACAGAAAGCCACGAAAAGCTCCCGCCCCAAGCTGGCGGTGTTCGGTCTGATCAACTTCACCTACGACAAACTGGATCTGGCCGCCATCAACGGTCAACTGATGAATGAGCTGAACAAAGCCAACCGCTTCCGCTTCTCCGATCAGGAAGACATGTCCGCAGAAAGCGAAAAGTGGAAAGACAGCCTATATCAACTGTTTGAAGATCCCGCCAGCGGCCAGTCTCTGGCCACCGCCGTGGCGGCCGATTACCTGCTGGTGGGTGAAATCAGCAACGTGATCCGCACCCAGCCCAAGCAGAAGAAAGTGTTTTACCGGCTGAGCCTGAAATTACTGGATCAGAGCAACGGTGAAACCATCTGGCGCGAACAGCGTGAATTACTGAAAAGCGAAAAGAACATCGTCTATGGCATCTAGGCTGGCAGGCTGAATCAGCTGCCTAGCCCGCCCTTTGGAACAGGCCTCCGCAGTGGGGCCTGCTTAGCGGTTGCCCCTGCCCCGCCAGAACTACACCCACTACACGTATGCGCCCCACAATCTGATCGTTAAATGCCTCCAGCTGGGCAGCCGGGATACGGTATTCCCGATGTTCAGGGCCACCCAACGTAAACACCGGTAACGTCTGCAGATAATCCGTGATCACCTCAAACGCCGTAATGTAACCGACGCCGGAGCGCAGCACATGCCATTGCCAGGCAATGCGGCGGGCAAAGCATTCGTGCAACAGGGGATAGAAAAACTTCTGGTTCGGCCGTCGCGCCGGAAAACGGCGACAGTCGCATTCCAGCACAGCCTGCAACTGACCGGGGCCAACCGGGCGAAAAAGCGTGGTGGTAACCATGGCCTGCCCCCTGCTTTAACGCGGCGTTCGATCCACGGGTTCAGCGTAGGCTGAGAGCGGCACCGTAAGCTGCGGCGCGCGATTGCGCTGGCCCGTCCCCAAAGCAAACATCAGCAGTGCCAGGCTCAGCACCAATACGTACCAGCGGTTGCTCCATTGCGTCAACATAGTGTGTCCTCCCGCGATTGAATGTTCCCCCAGTAAACCCTCAGAGCATGGCAGGAGCGCGCACCAGCGATGGCAGCACAGCGATGAATTCTGATGAATTGTGGCAAGGCCTTTTGCCCGCCCGTGACTGATGTACACTTACACCACACCCAATCTCAGCCGGACACAGGGCCAACGGATCCAGCGTACTATGGCAAAACACATTGCACTGATCGAAGATGAAGCGGCCATCCGCGAAAACTACAAAGCCTATCTGCAGGGCCAGGGCTATCAGGTCAGCACCTATGAATCCCGCCCCGCGGCATTGGCAGGGCTGGATCTGCAGTTACCGGACATGGCGGTCATCGACATTGGTCTGCAGGATGAAATTGAAGGCGGCTTTGATTTGTGCCGGGAACTGCGACAGCGGGCACCGCACCTGCCGATCCTGTTTCTGACCGCCCGCGACAGCGAACTCGACGCCATCTCCGGCCTGCGCCTGGGGGCCGATGATTACCTTACCAAGGACATCAGCCTGCCCCATTTGTCGGCTCGTATCACCGCCCTGTTCCGGCGTCTGGATGCGCTGAACCAACCCCGCCAGGAGGATAACCGCCTGCAGCGCAGTGAGCTGCTGCTGGACCTGGACCGCCTGCACGCCAGCTGGCAGCAGCAACCTCTGGACCTGACCCTCACCGAGTTCTGGATCCTGCACGCCCTGGCCAAGCATCCGGGGCATGTGAAGAACCGCCAGCAGCTGATGGATGCCGCCAGCGTGGTGCTGGACGACAACACCATCACCTCGCACATCAAGCGTATCCGCCGCAAATTCAATCAGCTCGACCCGCAGTTTGACGGCATCCAGACCGTGTACGGCATGGGTTACCGCTGGCACCAGCCCGCCGCCGGAGACTAGCCATTGGGCCTGCGAACACAACTGCTGCTGGTATCCCTCACCACCCTGCTGCTGCCCTGGGCAGGCTGTCATTATGTGCAGGAAATGGAGCAGGCGCTGCGGCAGAACCAAAGTCAGGCCCTGCTGCAACAGGCGCGCCTGCTGGGGCAGCTGGTACAAACGGCAGACCTGCCACCGGATCCGGGCAGCGCCGTGTTTTATACCCCCAGGCGCTATCAGCCGGTACAGGTGGACGGTTATGACGACGATTGGCAAAATCATCTCAGCACCACACTGGCACCCGGGGTTAGCCTGCAAAAGGCGCTCTACAATGACCACCTCTACCTGCTGCTGAAGGTGGCCACCGATCGCATCCAATACCACGATCCCGGACTCGATTTCAGCCACAGTGATCACCTGCGCTTCACCACCCACGACGGCCAGGAACAGCGCCAGTGGGTACTGTTCACCAGCGGGCCCGGACAACTGCAAGCCTACCAGTGGTTGCGCCAGCGGCGGGAACTGCACCCCAGCCAGGCTCTGAAAGTTTGGTGGCAAGAAACCCACAGCGGTTTCAACGTGGAGATCCGCATCGCCACCCGGGCCCTGAAAGACCACCTGGTGCTGGATCTGTACCGGGCACAGCAAGCCGGACAGCCGGCGGTGAAAACCGCGTCCTCCCGGACGTCGCCGTCAGGGCAGGGGGATCGCTGGCTGCAACCGATACCCGCCCTGGCCGGACTGCTGCAGGATCAACGCACCCATCAGCTGGACGCGGTACTGGTAAGCCCGCAGGGTTGGCCCCTGTCACCGCAGCGGGATTGGGTCAGTCAGCCGCCGGAGCTGCCATCCCCCACCACCCCCGAGAACCTGCTCAACGAGGGCATGAGTCGCTTCTATCGCCTGCTGATCGACCTGCTCACCCCCCGTGGCAGCCAAAGCCCGTGGCCCCTCAGTGAAGAAGAACTGAGCCATGCCCAGGGCCGTTTTGAAGTGGAGCGACTGCCGTTAACGGATACGGCGCGGGCCGGTTGGTACCAGCTGCAGGATCAGCGCCGTTCCGCCCTGCTGGTGAGCCAGCCTCTTTATGACGGAGGCACCCTCTCGGGCTATCTGTTGTTGTCCCAGACCGGGGACGCCCTGATCAGCCTCACCAACGACGCCCTGCGGCGGGTAACCCATCTCACCCTGGGGGTGCTGGGGTTGGTGATCGCCACCCTGGTGACCTTTGCCAGCAGCCTGTCCTGGCGTATTCGCAAACTGAAACGGTCCGCAGAAGACGCCATCAGTACAGACGGCAAAGTACACCCCTTCCAGCCCTCCCGGCACGCCGATGAAATCGGTGACCTGTCCCGCAGCTACCATCACCTGCTGCAGCGGGTACAGGGTTATACAGAATACCTGGAGACCTTAAACGGCAAGCTGGCCCACGAACTGCGCACCCCCCTGGCCATCGTCAAATCCTCCCTGGAGCTGGCCCAATCCTGCCCCGGGCAGACTGAATACCTGCAACGGGCGGAAACTGGCATTGAGCGCTTGCGGCAGATCCTGTCGGCCATGAGCGAAGCCAGCCGGGTGGAGCAGACCATCCAGCACACCGAACACCGGGAGTTTGACCTGGTGCCGTTGATTCAGGGATTGGCCGCTGCCTACAGCGATGCCTATCCGGAACACCATTTCAGCACCGACATCCGCCTGCCCCGGGCGCTGTTACAAGGCAGCCCGGAACTGATGGCACAATTGCTGGACAAGCTGGTGGATAACGCCCGCAGCTTCACACCGCCGGGGGCTGGGATCAGCCTGGGGCTGGAGCAATCCGGTCACCAGCGCCTGTTGTGGGTACGCAATCAGGGCTCACAGCTGCCGGACCGGCTGCAGGGGCAGTTATTCGACTCCCTGGTGTCCCGGCGCGACCAGCAGCAAAAAGGCGACACGCCCCATTTGGGTTTGGGTCTGTACATCGTGCGCCTGATTGCCGAAGCCCACCACGGCCAGGTGCAGGCCCGCAATCTGCCGGATGGCGGCGGGGTGGAGTTCTCAATTCAACTGCCGGATTAGGCCGCGGGCTACCTGAAACGCCGGGCAGGGTCTATGCTTGTGGTGACTTCCGATAGAAAACAAAGAGATAACCAGCAAGAGAGCCCCCTATGGCCAGCCAAGAAGACCGCCGTAATGCCCCCCGCTCACCGATTCAGGATACCCTGTTCATCGAGTCTGTATCCTCCAGCCAGATCAGCATGGTAGAGCCCGCCAGGGCCAATGCCATCAACGCCTCCAGCACCGGCCTGCAGGTGGAATTGGATTTCGCGGTGCTGGAAGACGCCGAAATTGCCTTATGGATCAATGGGGATTCCGGCGAGCGCACGCTGATCAGCGGCATCGTGCGCTGGATTCAGAGCACCGAACGGGAAAGTTACCTGGTGGGTATCGAGCTGGACGATGCCTCCGGCCCCGCCATCACCAGCTGGCTTGAAGGTATACACTGAAACGCGCAACAGTATCTGCCCGCATAGATTGCTTGCCTCTCACCCTCGCCTTTGGTCAAATAGCTGGAACAATAACAAAGACAAACCAAGAGGGAGTTTCATGAAGACCATAATAGCGCTCGCCGCCGCAGGGTTACTGCTCGGTGGTTGCAGCAGTTCCGTGGTGAATCCTCAGGATGACCCTATCGTAATCGACCTCACCGGCAAGCCGGTCAATTATGTGGAGAAGAAACTGGGGCTGCCGAACAAACGCAGTGAGACCCGCTCCGGCGCCATGGTGTGGGTGTATCTGGATCGGGAGAAAGGTATATCCGCCAAAGAGTGCAAGGTCACCCTGTCCATTCGTAATGATGTCATCGAGAACGTGATTGTTGCCACCGACAACCAGTCCCTGCTGTCCATGGTCAGCAGCTCCTGCGAGCGCATTCGCAAGGAACTGGGCATCGCCTCCTGAAACAAGGGTCCAAACGGGGTTATGCAACCCCGTTGCGGATTTACGCCTGAATCTGACGTAACACTGCCCGGAAACGCGCGCCGAAACGCTCACGGGCTTCACTGGTTACCGGGCCAATACCAGCCCACTCAATTTGCATCTGCTCAATCAGTTCGCGGCCGCTTTGTGCCTCACCGCGATGGGTCAGCCCGTCGTTAAGCCGGTTTACCTGCAATGCCATGCGCTGCTGCTGGTCTTCAGCGGGGGAATCCACACCGGCAGCAATCTCCAGTTTCAAACACAGTTCATGGAGCTTGGCCCCATTATCCGCCAACTCCTCGGCAGCGGGCAGGGCGCCATCCTGCATGGCCGCCAGTACCCGCTCATAGCGGGCCTGGATAACCGGCTCCGCCTCATCCGGCAGGGCCTGTTCACTGTTCCATTCCGAATCCGGTGCCGCCCCGAACATTTCCCCCTGGCTGGCTGACACCAGGGTTTCCTCCAGCTCGTCACAAATGCCCGCCCGGCGCCACAGCTCTTTGAATCCCTGTTCCCGTTGCGCGGCGGCGGCCCTGTCAACGGCCTGCTGAAACAGCTCACACACACTCTGGAAGCGCGACTTGATTGCCTCCAGCTGCTCCCGCGGCATGGGGCCCAGATCTTGGAAACGTTGCTTCAGCTGGCGGAACTCCTGGCGCGCACCCTTGATGTCCAGCAGATCGCCCTCTGCCAGTTGTTCTATCTGTTCACACAGGTGTTCACCGTGTACCTGATTTTGCTCACGCTCTTTCTGCACCACTTCACGCTGTTGATCACGGCGCTCGAACACTTTGTCACAGGCAGCACGAAAACGTTTCCACAAGCGGGCATCATCGCGCCGGGCAACCAGGCCCACGTTACGCCAATCCCGCTGCAACGACTTGGCCTGTTCGATGGCGTCCGCCAGGTTTTCCACCTCAAGCAGCGCTTCCACCGCCGCAATCAGTTGTTCCCGTTTTGCTTTGTTGCGCTCAAACTCACCATGCAGCCGGTCACGCAATTGATCCAGCAGACCGTTAAAACGATCCTGAACTTTTTTGCCTTCCTTACGTTCCACCGGCGTGTACAGGCGCCACTCATTCTTGGCGGTCTCATACACTTCGTTCACGGCTTTCCAGTCGGCATTATCCCAATCGTACTGTTGCAGATAAGCTGCCAACTGCTCACACACATTGTGCCGTTTATCCAGATTGGCCTGGCGTACTGCAGACAGTTTTTCGAAATAGCCACGGCACGGTTCGTAGGCTTTATCGGCCGCGGCGCTGAAACGCTCCCACAATTCCTTGTTGCGCCCTTTATCCGCTTCACCCAGCCCCCGCCACTCTTCCTGCAGCCGGCGAATTTTATTGGACAGCGCCTGCGGATCCAACTCACTGTCCACCAGGGCTTCCATTTCACCTATTAACTCTTCTTTTTTCGGTGTCGCCACAAACCCCTGCCAGTCACGCAATTCATTAATCTGAACAGTGAGTTCACGCAGTTTTTTCTGGTAACCGGACGCCACTTTCACCGGCAAATGCCTGACCAGCTGATTGGCTTCCTTCAGCAGCCGGTTGGCGGGCTTGAGATGGCCCTGCTCAATTTCACTGGCCAGGTCCGCCAGCAGGGATTTGATGTTATTGATGGCGTCCTCTTCCATGGCGCCGGCTTTGGTCTGCAGCCGGGCAAAATGATCCAGCGCCTGCTGATGCAGTTTCAGCGCTTCCGGCCAGGCCAGCTCCTCCGGCCATTTCAGATCGCCCAGGGCACGCGCCAGTCGCTTCTGCTTTTGCTGCAGCGTCGCCATGGTGGCCTCCTGCAGTTCCAGTACTGCAGTGGCCGCCTCTCGGATGGCCTCATCCCGCTCCCCAAGCAAACGCACCGCGTCCAGTGCCCGCTGCAACAAACCGTGAATTCGGGCGAAACGCTTGCGCTCATCGGCCGCCGGCTCCACCACCGTGGCGGCTTCCTCCCAGCGGGTTTTCTGCGTGTTCAACAGGGCCTGCAACGCCGGAATATCACCAGGCTGCAGCACCGCGATGGAACTGAGCTGACGTACCGCTTCCTCCAGTTGCTCACAAGCGGCCATCCGTTCCTGCAAGGCTTCCCGCTGGCGCTTGGTTTCTTCCGCCAGGCGGTCCTGCTCATTGTGGATGTCATCAATGGTGGCCTTGCACAGGGCATAGGCCCGATTAAAGCGTTGCGTGGCTTCATTATCGGCGTGATGCTGCATGCGCTGCCATTGCTTCTGCAAATGCTCAAGCTTGGGCCCGTAAAGATTGTCATAGGGCAGGCGGGACAAGGTTTCCAGACTTTGGCACAGCTCACCGATCTGCTGTTCCATGGAGGCTTCCTGTTGTTGTTCCGCACGCAGGCCGTTGAGTTTGTCCTTGCAGATGCGCCACACACTCTTGTCTTTTCCCTTGCTGGCTTTCAGCACCCGCTCCAGTACATCCTCTGCCTGCAGCCTGCCGGCCGCGGCCTGCCGCAGCTGCGCCAACGGCAATTTCACCGCATAGTTTTCCAACAGGGTTTCATCACTGATCTTGGCCAACGCCAGACAGCCCAGATCGACATTCTGGGTTTGCTCAACAATCGCGGCCAGGGCGTGGCTATCCAGTTCACCCACCATATCCCGTATCACCGGATCAACACCATTGGCGTTTTCCGACAACACGGAAATCAAATGCTCTATGGCCGCAAAGCGCACACTGCTGTCTTTTTCCTGCTTGATCAGGGTGAGCAGTTTTTCCCGCTGTGGAATGCGTTTCATGGCCGCCAGCCGCACTTCGTTTTCCACATCCCCCTTGGCCATCAATTCGATAATGTGAAACTCGTTCTCATCACTTACATTCAAAGTCTGCAGCGCCTGAATGCGCACGTGGGGTTTGGCGCTTTGCCATTTGGGTTTGAATAGGTTTTTAAACATGTCGTATCGTCGTGTCAGTTACGTTGATAGGTCACAATGCTGTAGGCAATTGCAGAGTCGGCGTCAGCAGGCACGTCTTCACGTTCTGTTTCCTGCCAGTCACCGGGATTCAATTCGGGGAACCAGGTATCCCCTTCAGGTTCTATGTGCACTTCAGTAAGGTAGAGGCGATCAACCAATGGCAATGCCTGCCGATAAATTTCGGCACCGCCGATCACCACCACTTCACCCTGCTCAGCAAGAGTTTGTGCCGTGCTGATGGCCTCCTGCAGTGAACGCGCGGCGTAGCAGTTTTCGGGCAAAGACAAGGCGCTGCGGCTGATCACCACATGAGGGCGCCCGGGCAGGACCCGCCCCAGGGAGTCAAAGGTTTTGCGCCCCATGATGATGGGCTTGCCCATGGTGCGGGCCTTGAAATGCTTCAGCTCCGCGGGAATATGCCAGGGCATTTTGTTATCACGGCCAATAACACCGTTGTCGGCTTTGGCCACAATGAGGGATATCATGCCTGCCCCCTAAACTGCGACCGGTGCCTTGATGGCGGGATGGGGATCGTAATCCACCAGTTCAAAATCCTCGTACACAAAATCAAACAACGACGTCACCGCCGGGTTTATTTTCATGGTGGGCAACGGGCGCGGCTGCCGCGACAGCTGCAGCTCAGCCTGAAAAACATGATTGGAATACAGATGCACATCGCCAAAGGTATGCACGAAATCCCCCGGCTGCAGGCCGCACACCTGTGCCACCATCAGAGTCAGCAGGGAGTAGGAGGCAATATTGAAAGGCACCCCTAAAAACACATCACCACTGCGCTGGTACAACTGGCAGGACAACTTGCCATCGGCCACATAAAACTGGAACAGGCAGTGACAGGGCGGCAACGCCTGCTTGCCCTCCGCCGCGTTTTGCTTCGGCGTTTTACTGACATCCGGCAGCACCGCCGGGTTCCAGGCACTCAACACCAGGCGGCGCGAATCCGGATTGCGTTTGATTTCTTCCACCAACTGACCCAGTTGATCCACCGCGCCGCCGTCCACCGCTTCCCAACAGCGCCACTGCTTGCCATACACCGGGCCCAGCTCGCCGTTATCATCGGCCCACTCGTCCCAGATAGACACGCCGTTTTCTTTCAGATAGGCGATATTGGTTTCGCCGCGAATAAACCACAGCAGCTCATGAATAATGGATTTCAAGTGCACTTTTTTGGTGGTTACCAATGGAAACCCATGGGCCAGGTTAAAGCGCATCTGGTAGCCGAACACACTGCTGGTGCCGGTGCCGGTACGATCGCTTTTGCTCACGCCGTTGTCTTTGATGTGGCGCAGAAGATCAAGGTATTCTTTCATGATGTCGATTGGATTCCATTACGTTTGCCGTACGCCAGATACAACAGGATTGCACCCAGCAGGATCATGGGCAGTGACAGTATTTGCCCCATGGTGAGCCAGTTAAGGGCCACAAAACCAAGATGCCCATCCGGTTGACGTACAAATTCGACGCCAAAACGGAAAATGCCATACCACAACGCAAACATGCCCGAAACTGCGTACCGGGGGCGGGGTTTGGCCGAGAAGAACCATAGTATGCAGAATAACGCCACCCCTTCCAACGCCGCCTGATAGAGTTGGGATGGGTGGCGGGGCAGATTATCCACGTGGGGAAACACCATACCCCAGGGCACATCCGTGACCCGCCCCACCAACTCACCGCCGATAAAATTGCCGATGCGGCCGGCACCCAGGCCGATGGGCACCATGGGCGCACCGAAATCCAGAATGTCCCACAGGTTTTTCTGATTTTTGCGGGCAAACAGCCACATGGCCAGCATCACCCCCAGAAACCCGCCGTGGAACGACATACCGCCATTCCAGACCTTGAACAGCAGCAGGGGATCACCCAGAAAAGCGGAAAAATTATAGAACAGCACGTAGCCGATACGCCCCCCCAGAATCACCCCCAGGGCGCCATAAAAAATCAGATCACTGACCTGTTCCGTGGTCCAGCCGGAATTGGGCTTGCGGGCACGGCGGGACAGCAACCAGTAACCGGAGGCAAATCCGATCAGATACATAATGCCATACCAGCGCACACTGAGGGGGCCCAGCTGGATCGCCACCGGATCGATTTCCGGATACATCAACATGGCGGAATTCCTTATCAAACTAAGTCGATCGTGGTCGAACGAGAACGTTGAAGTTCACCGGAGGCAATATCAACCGGCGCGAGTGTGGGCTATTATGTGCTCTGCAATCGCCTGCCCACTGCGGTCTATTTGCAGGGGCACTAGTGTACACCAATCAACGGCTTTCAAACCATGTGTCTGATTCTGATTGCCTGCCAGGTTCACCCGCAGTATCCCCTGGTGGTGGCGGCCAACCGGGACGAGTATTTCGCACGCCCCAGCCTGCCCGCCGGTTTCTGGCCGGATGCCCCGCAGCTGCTGGCCGGACGGGACCTCAGCGCCGGCGGTACCTGGCTCGGCATCAACCGCAACGGCCGCTTTGCCGCCCTCACCAATATCCGGGAACCGGACGTAGCCGAGCCCCAAGGCGTAATCAGCCGGGGTCACCTGGTGAGCGAGTTCCTCACCGCTGAACAATCCGCAGTCAGTTACCTGCGGCACCTGCGGCCGGAACGCTACAACGGTTTCAACCTGATATGCGGTCACGTCAGCCGGCTGTACTATGCCAGCAATCGCAACGGCCCTCCCCAGCCGTTGGGCGCCGGCATCCATGGTGTCAGCAACGCACTGCTCAACACCCCCTGGCCCAAGCTGGAAGGTGGCCGCCGGGCGCTGCAGCAGAGCCTGACCCAAAACGACACCCTGTCACCGGATCAGCTGCTGCCCATTCTCAACCATCGACAGCGCCCCAGCGACCGCCAATTACCGGCCACCGGCGTGAGCCTGGAACTGGAACGTATACTGTCATCGCGCTTTATTGAAGACCAGGCGATGGGCTACGGTACCCGCGCCAGCACCGTGCTCCTGGTGAGCAAAGATGGCGAGGTTCAGTTCACCGAGTGGAGCTGGGACAGTAACGGCGATCCCAGCGGCCGCGAGGATGTCCAGTTGGCGCTTGACCCCTGGCAGCCGTACTAATCCACCTAGGGATTCTGGCTGCGATTAACACCATCAGAGCCTTCCACACCCGGGCCATTCCTGAACTATATTTAACGTACTTAGTGGTTGATCAAGGTATGGCCTTTGCTTTATCCCGTTTCCGCCTGCGGCACTGTGGCGCTGCAGCGCCTGTGTGGTTTTTTACTGCTGTGCATGTTGACGCTGAACCCTGCCTGGGCCAACCCGGTGGGCGCCAACAGGGTACTGGTGGTTGGACAGCCGGGCTTTAAGCAGCTGAATCTGGCGCCGGGTATCGACTATCTTCGTGATCCCGGTGGTACCCGGGATTGGGCCAGCGTACAGGCCACACCACCGGATCAGTGGCAGCCGGTGCTGACCGATTCGCCCTCCTTTGGCTTTGATACCGCCACCTACTGGTTTCGCTTTACCCTCAGCAACCAAAGCAGTGAGCCCTTGGACGGGCTGCTGGAAATCGCCTACCCGATTCTTGACCATGTAACGGTTTTTGCTGTTCCCGGCCGCGCGCCTGCATTTCCACTGACCCTGGGGGACACTTTACCGTACTCTGAACGTCCGCTGGATCATCATAATTTCCTGATCCCGGTGTCGCTGGAAGCCGATCAACGTCAACAATTCTACCTAAGGGTGCAGACAGAAAGCGCTGTGCAGGTGCCATTGATTTTTTGGCAACGGGATGCCTTCTACCAGGATCGACAACGTTATCTGATGGGGCAGGGGTTGTACTTCGGCATGCTCGTGGTGATGATTCTCTACAACCTGTTCATTTTCTTCACCGTACGCCACCCCTCTTACATCTACTATGCCTTCTCCATCGCCGGTATCGGTTTGTTTATGGCCGCGCTGCACGGCTTTGGTTTTCAATACCTGTGGCCGCAATGGCCAGTGCTCAATCAATCCGCGGTGGTGGCATCCCTGGGGGTGTTCGGCTGCTTCGCCTCTGCTTTCACCATCTCGCTCCTGCAGCTGAAAAAGAACAGTCCACGTTATTACTACCTGTTGCTGACCCACGCCATTCTGTACGCTTGGATTCTGATTTTCTCATTTTTACTGCCCTACAAACTGTCCATATTGATCGCCATTGTGGTGGGGTTCACCGCCTGCACATCCTCCCTGCTTTCCGGCAGCTACCTCCTGTACCGTGGACTGCGTGAGGCCCGTTACTACGTCTTGGCCTACAGCACACTGATGGTGGCCAGCATCATCATGTCACTCAATAAAATTGGTATAGTGCCACGCAATTTCTTTACCGAGCATTCCATGCAAATCAGCTCCATGATGGAAGTGGTGCTGCTTTCGTTCGCACTGGCAGATCGCATTAACCAGGAACGCCGCCAGAAATACGCCGCGCAACAGCGCGCTCTGGAAAATGAAAAACTGTTGCGCAACGAACGGGAGCGCTACCTGGAAATGGAGTTCAACGCCAAAGTGGATGAACTCAAATCCCAGCAGAAGATCATTGAGGCAGAAGCCGAAAGCCGCACCAAAAGCGAATTCCTCGCCACCATGAGTCATGAAATTCGCACACCAATGAATGGCGTGCTGGGGATGGCCGAACTGTTGCAGGATACGCCCCTGTCTCCTCAGCAGCAGCAATACCTGAAGGTCATCAATAGCTCCGGCAAAGCGCTGCTGAACATCATCAACGACGTGTTGGACTACTCCAAGATAGCCGCCGGCAAAATGGAGCTTGAGGATATCGACATCAATCTGGAGAACCTGTGCCTGGAATGTGCGTCGGTTTTTTTCGTGACCGCCGAACGCAAACGGCTGCAGTTTCTGGTGGAAATCGACAGCAACCTGCCGGCACAGATTCAGGGTGACCCCACCCGCCTGCGGCAGATTCTGCTGAACCTGCTGGGCAACGCGTTCAAGTTCACACAACAGGGCCGTATTCAGTTGATGGTGAGCACGGAGGATTCATCCGGCGCCGCGCAATTGCGCTTTCAGGTTGCGGACACCGGTATCGGCATCCCCGAGCCCATTCGGCAAAACCTGTTTAGTGCCTTCGTGCAGGCGGACTCCACCACCACCCGTCAATTCGGTGGAACCGGCCTGGGCCTGACCATCTCACAGCGCCTGGTGGAATTGATGGGGGGGCTGATCAGCGTCACCAGCCAACCGGGGCAAGGCAGCCGCTTTTGCTTTACCATTCCCCTGCGCAGCCAGCCACCCCGCGCAGCCCCACTGCAAGCGGAGCAATATGATGCCGTGCGCAACAGCCATGTGATTCTGGTGGATGAGAGCGCTGAATTTCTCGACCTGATGCAACGACAGGCCCGACCCTGGGGGCTTGATCTACACACCGCGCAATCCATTGAGCAGGGGCTGGAATGCTGTCGCCAGGCCGCTGTACAGGTACGCAACCCGGTGTTGCTGGTGGTCAGCAGCACGCTGGAAAACAACCACGGACTGGCGTGCTTTTCCCGCCTGGATCAAGCCCAACTGCTGCCTGAGTGCAAGCGCGTGGTGTTAACACCACTGCGGCCCACCCCGGCCAACGACGCCTTACAACAGGCCGGGGTACATCACGTCATCCAGAAACCGGTGATGTGGCCGCAGTTAAGGGAGGCTCTGATCGATGTGCTGTGCGGCCGGCTTGAAGCCCCCCAAACAGCCCAGCGGAATCAACCGGCCCAGCGGGCCACTCGGCGGGTGCTGGTGGCGGAGGACAATCCCATCAACCAGATGGTGGTGTGCAGAATGCTGGTAAAAATGGGGGTGGAATATGATGTGGCCGACAATGGGCGCCAGGCTCTGGATATGCTGCTGCAGGATTATGCCCTATTCGATGCGGTACTGATGGATTGCGAAATGCCGGTATTGGATGGCTATGAAGCCACCCGTCTGCTGCGCCAGCAGGAAGCCAAGCTCCAGCGCCAACGCAAACCGGTGATTGCCCTCACCGCCCACGTACTGACGGAACACAAAGCCAGGGCCGAGCAGGCCGGTATGGACGATTTCCTGTGTAAGCCGTTGGAATTCGAAGAGCTGCAAGCCAAACTGCAGGCACTGTTCGACACCCAGGACGCGGTTGCCGATCGCTCAGGCGGGGACCGGCGGCTCCTGGGATGAAGCCCCCTGAAACAGGGTCGGGCGAATAAAACTGCCCAGTCCGGCGCGATCCAGCATAAGATCAACATGGCTCTTGATCACTGCCGCGTTATCCATTTTCCAGACCTGCTCCAGCAGCGTCTGCGCCGCTTCCAGGCTCACCTTGCGCAACACCCACTTGACCCGTAACAAACTGGAGGCACTCATACTCAGCGTTTCATAGCCCATGGCCATCAGCAACACGGCGGAACGGGGATCCCCGGCCATTTCACCACAAATGGAGACCGGTGTGCCCTCTTCCCTGGCAGCATCAACAATGTGCTTCAAGGCCCGCAACACCGACGGATGAAACGCCTGGTAGAGGCTGGCAACACGCCGGTTATTGCGATCCACCGCCAACAGATACTGGGTAAGATCATTGCTGCCCACGGAAATAAAATCGCACTGCTGCACAAAATCCTTGATCTGATAAACCGCAGCGGGCACCTCGATCATGACACCCACTTCCGGCATCTGCACATGGGCGCCTTCTTCCAGCACCTCCAGGTACGCCCGGTGAATCAGGTGCATGGCCTCGTCGATTTCCATCACTGAACTCACCATGGGCAGCATGATGCGCAGATTGTCCAGACTCTCACTGGCCCACAGCATGGCGCGAATCTGCACCAGAAAGATTTCCGGATGATCCAGGGTGACCCGAATGCCGCGCCAACCCAAAAACGGGTTGTCTTCATGAATGGGGAAATAGGACAGTGATTTATCACCGCCAATGTCCAGGGTACGCATGGTCACCGGCGCCGGGTAAAACGCCTCCAGCTGCTGGCGGTAGATTTCCATCTGTTCCAGCTCACTGGGAAAACGATCCCGCACCATGAAAGGGATTTCAGTACGGTACAAACCCACCCCTTCGGCACCACGCTGCAAAGAGATGTTCACATCAGCCATCAAGCCGGTGTTGACAAACAGATTCACCCGATGGCCGTCGGTGGTTTCACAGGGCAGGTCGGTGACCGATTCCAGCTCTTTGGAGAGCTCTTCCTGCTCACTGATGATGGCCTGATACTGGCGCACCACTTCCTGAGCCGGCTCAACAATCACTTCACCGCGGTGGCCATCCACGATCAGCTGCAACCCTTCCAGCCTGGAGAGGGGGAATTCACCCACCCCCACCACGGTGGGGATGCCCAACGAACGGGCCACAATGGACATATGACTGTTGCTGGAACCGTGCAGGGAAACAATACCGGCAATCCGTTCACGGGGGATGTCGACAAAAATAGTCGGTGTGATGTCCTCGCCCATGACGATGGCACGTTCCGGGATGGGCGCCGTGAGGGTTTTTGCCTCCTGCAGATACGCCAGAATCCGTAACCCCAGATCCCGCACATCCGAGGCCCGCGCCCGCAGGTAAGCGTCCTCCATGGCTTCGAAAGCCGCCACGTGCTTCAACACCACTTCCCGCAAAGCGCCCTGCACCCAGTTACCGGCCTGCACATGGGCCCGTATCTCACCGGCCAGGGCGTTATCATCCAGCATACGCTCGTACACCTGGAACAGGGCCTGTTCTTCCGGTGGCAGCGTCAGCGATGCTTTCTCACTGAGGGCCCGGATATCGGCCCGCACCCGCTTCAGCGCATCGTTAAAGGTTTTCATTTCCTTGCGGATGTTTTTCACCGGGCGATCCGGCACCGATTTGAAATCCGCCGGCGGGTAGACCACAAAGGCCGAACCGATGGCCACCCCGATACACCCCACCACACCATCAAACTTGGTGGCCACCCCCATGGTATTGCCGAAAATACCATCGATGGAGCCGGTGGCTTCCGCATGGGCCACCACCGCCGCCAACTGAGCCGACAAGGTAACCAGAAACGCTTCTTCTTCCTGATCGAAACGGCGTCGGTCCCGTTGCTGCACAACAATAACGCCCAGCAACTTGCGATGATGAATGATGGGAACACCCAGGAAGGAGTGGAAAGGTTCTTCACCGGTTTCCTGCAGATAGCGGAATTTGGGATGACTGGGGGCATCGTCCAGGTTGATGGGTTCTTCCCGCATACCCACCTGCCCCACCAGGCCTTCTGAAAAATGCAGCGTGGCCGTGCCTACCGCTTCCTTCTTCAGACCCTCAGTGGCCATCAGGAAGTAACGATTGGCGTTATGATCCAGCAGATAAATGGAGCACACCTCCGTGCCCATGGAAAGACGTACCCGGGCCACCATCACATCCAGCGCGGAAGACAGATCAGGGGCGGCGTTTACCTCCTGTACGATACGTCTTAAGGTTTCCAGCATAGAACGGCTCTCGCAGCTGACGGTTCATTTCAGTAATTCCCTTGGTATCGCCTTAATATTGCAACACAGGCTACTGATTTCTTATGGTTTTATTATCTCCCGCCTCCGCTGCAATGGCATGCAGGGAAGGCGCCAGCTCCTTCAGCGCCTTGCGGTAAACTTCCCGTTTGAACGACACCACCTGATTGAGCGGGTACCAGTAACTGACCCAACGCCAATCATCAAATTCCGGCGGGTCGCCGTAAGCAAAACTGACCCGGCTGTCACAGCCGGTCAGCATCAGCAGAAACCACTTCTGTTTCTGGCCGATACACAACGGTTTGCTGCGGTAACGCAGAAAACGCTTGGGCAAACGATACCGCAGCCAGCCCCGGGTAGAGCTGACTATGTGCACGTCTTCCGGTTGTAAACCGATTTCCTCGTGCAGCTCACGGTACAACGCCTGTTCCGGCGTTTCATTTTCCGCGATTCCGCCCTGAGGAAACTGCCAGGCATCCTGACCAACTCGCCGAGCCCACAACACCTGCCCACGAGGGTTCGCCAGAATGATCCCAACATTCGGCCTGAATCCATCCTCATCGATCACGCTAATGGTTCCAATTCTTCACTAGGTTTATAAATACCCTAGTCTGCCCGTGCGCACAACTGGGTTAAGTACGTACAACGTACAGGCATGGCAATTTAATTTCATATTACTATAGAACTATTTCTTTGATTTTTCTAAGCTTTTGATCGCTTTGATCCCTCTGCAGCGTTTATTGGGCCACGGCAGCCTGATAAACTGTCACCAATTCCAACTTTGCAGAAGAAGTAACACCCTATGAGCCTGGCCATATTCGATCTGGACAACACGCTGCTGAACGGTGACAGCGACCACGCCTGGGGCGAGTTTCTGGTGAACAAAGGCATCGTTGATGAAGCATTCTACCGCCGGCAGAATGATCACTTTTATGAACTCTACAAGCAAAGCAAGCTGGACATCATGGAATATCTGGCTTTTGCGCTGGAACCCCTGACCCGCTTTACCCTGGCGGAACTGGCAGCGCTGCACGCCCAGTTTATGGCGGAATACATCAACCCCATGCGCCAGCCCAAGGCCGATGCCCTGCTGCGCAGGCACCGGGAACAGGGCGACTTTCTGCTGATCATCACCGCCACCAACGGCTTCGTTACCCGCCCCATCGCCCAGGCCCTGGGGGTGGATGACATTCTCGCCACCGACCCGGAAGTGGAAGGTGACCGCTACACCGGACGCATTGTCGGCACCCCCTGCTACCAGGAGGGCAAAGTGACGCGCTTGAATCAGTGGCTGCAGCAAACCCATCACACCCTGGACAACAGCTACTTTTACAGCGACTCCATCAATGACCTGCCGCTGCTGCAGGCCGTGACCCATCCGGTGGTGGTGGATGGTGACCAGCGGCTCACCAGCGCAGCCCAACAGCGAGGCTGGCCATGCATCTCCCTGCGCGATTGATGAAGCGTTATTCCGGTATCGGCCTGATCACGGCCCTTATACTGACCAGCGGTTGTGACGACCCGCAACCGGCACCACAACCGGAGCCGGTACAACAGCAGCCCACCCCCGTCAGCGTACCCATCACGGCGGAATCGCTTGCGGCCCTGGAAACCTTTCGCCGCCGCAGCACCGAGCTATTGGATGGCCTGGTGGTGTGCACCGAGACCCTGGAGACACTGGGGGAGCAATTTCTGCAACAGACCGACACCACTAACCTGGAGACCGTTCAGGCGCAATGGCAGGCCTGCTTTGATCTTTACCGGGCCAGCACCCTGCTGCGGGGCTTTACCCAGACACACCGGCAGGCGCTGCAGGCGGCCCGCAACAATCTGGGGCAACCCCTGGTCATGCCGGGCTTCATCGACCGTGTCAGCGGCTACCCATACAGCGGCATCGTTAATGATGCCAGCCTGCTGCTGGATGAAAGCAACCTGCGCCAGCAACACGGCCTCACTGATGAAACCGAAGTCAGCATTGGTTTCTCTGTGGTGGCCTTCCTGTTATGGGGGGAACAACGACAGCAACCGGAGTTACCGGCCCGGCCTGTGACGGATTATGAACCTGCCACCCTGTGGGACGACGGCTTTACGGATCTGCCCATTGAGGCACACCCCAACAACCGCCGCCGACACCTGCTGGAACTGGCTTTACGCCTGCTGACAAAAGACAGCCAGGCCCTGCGCAACCTGTGGCAAAGCGGTGAGTTTCCCAGCTCGGAGACGGCGGCAGAGGCCTGGCGCAGGCAGCAGATCCAAGCCATGTTAACGGCGCTGGAGCAGCAGCCGGACAATACCCAGGTCAGCACGCACCTGGCTGCCTGGCTGGCCGATGGCGCCATACCGGGCCTGCCGCCGGCAACGGACGCCCCCAGCGCCGACCAACCGGCCCCGTTGCGGCAGCAGCTATCGCGGGCCCTGGAATCCGGGGCCGGGCAGCGCGTGCCTACAGAGCCGGGTTAACCCGAAAGAACAGCGCCTTCAGGTACTGGGTCTCCACAATGGCCGGGTGTACCGGGTGATCCGGGCCCTGCGAGCCACGGAACACCAGCTGCACGTGGCGATCAATATGGCGGGCGGCGGCCCGCACTGAATCCAGCAGCGCCTGTTCCGGCAAATGCATGGAACAGGAGGCGGACACCAGCAGGCCGTCCTTTTCCAGTAAACGCAATCCCAGGCTGTTGAGTTTGTTATAGGCATTGAGGCCGTTCTTGTAATCTTTTTTGCGCTTGATGAAGGCCGGCGGGTCCAGTATCACCACATCGAATTTCATGCCTTCTTCCAGTAACGCCTGCAGCGCATCAAAGGCATTGCCCTCGTAGCTGGTGACCTGATCCGCCACCCCCAACTGCTCCGCATTGGCCTGCAACTGATCCAGTGCCGCGGCCGAGGCATCAATGGCAGACAGCGATTGGGCACCGGCGGCCATGGCCTGCAACCCCCACCCGCCGACATAGGAAAACACATCCAGCACGCGCTTGCCCCTTACCCAGCGCATCAGTTCGCGACGATTTTCACGGTGATCATAGAACCATCCGGTCTTCTGCCCTGTCTCGCCGGCGGCGTTGAAGGTCACGCCGTTTTCCTGCACCGACAAATACTCAGGCCACCGGCCACTGGCCACCTCCACCTCCTGGGGCAGACCCTCCTGCTCCCGCAGCGGACTGTCGTTACGCAGCAGAACAGCCCGGGGCCGCACCACCGCATCCAGTGCCGCCAGGATCACCGGTTTCAGACGCTCCATGCCCGCCGTATTCAGTTGCACCACCAGATCATCACCATAGCGGTCAATCACCAGCCCGGACAGGCCATCACTATCTCCGTATACCAGGCGATAGAACGGTTGGCCGTAGACCCGCTCCCGCAGCGCCAGCGCCTGCTGCAGGCGCAATTCCATAAAACGCTGGTCCAGTTTTCGCTTCGGATCCCGGCTCAACAGACGCCCGCATATCAGTGAATGGGGGTTCACATAGCCGCGCCCAATGGGCTTGCCGGAGGCTTCTTCAAACACCGCTTCGATACCGGGCGGCAGGCCCTGCAACGGGGATGAAGTGATATCCACCTCATTGCTGTAGACCCACAGATGACCGCTTTTCAGGCGACGTTCTTCTTTCGCTTTCAAGCGGATACGGGGCAGATCGGATTCGGACACAGGCGGGCTCCAGAGGGCAATTGTCCAGCAACTGGAGCATCAAACCCCGGCTGCTACACTGATAAATAATGACGTTGGTTGCGGATTATACCGAAATGACTGCTACACCCATACTGGACGATGAGCACATTGCCAAAATCCTGCGCGGAATCACCGTGCCCCCCCAACCCCAGGTAATCGTGGACATCCATATGGAACAGGCCATGCCCAACCCGGATATCAACCGCATCGGCAAATTGATCAGCCAGGACGTGGGCCTCTCCGGCGCCATCCTCAAAGTGGTGAACTCGGACCTGTTTGGTCAGAAAAACCACATGACCTCCATCGAACAGGCGGTTCAGATTCTGGGACTGCAAACCATCATTCGCCTGATGGAGGGGCTTTCCATCAAAAGTGAAATGGACGATGAAACCATTGTTGCCCTGAGCAGCTTCTGGGACAGCGCCATGGACATCGCCAGGGCGGCCACCACCCTGGCCCGGGCCATCGGCTATCAGGCCCTGGACCGGGCATACTGCGTGGGCTTGTTCCACAACTGCGGAGTACCGTTGCTGTACCGGGCCCACCCCAACTACAGTGAGATCCTGCAGGAATCCTACGCTTATCCCAGCCCCCGTGTGATCGATGTGGAAAACCAGCAACTGAACACCAACCATGCGGTGGTGGGTTACTACGTCGCCAAATCCTGGGGCTTACCGGCGGATCTCTGCGATGTCATCGCCGAACACCACAGTATGGAAAACATATTCCGCCATCGCGCCAACAGCTACGATCACGGCCGCAAAACCCTGCTCGCCATTCTGAAAATGGCGGAGCACATCTGTGGCCTGCATCAAACTCTGGGCAACTGTGCTACAGACCATGAATGGCAGGAAATCGGTGAAGACCTGCTTACCTATGTGGGGCTCAGTGACATGGATTTTGACGACCTCACCGCCCAGCTGGAGAATCAGGGGGTCAGCGGTGCCGGCTACTACGACCAGGGTTGATGGGCCGACCACTGATCCGGGGATACATATTCTGTTGCTTTAGCCTCTTCTAACCCATTCCCCGCTTCGGTAGACTCTGCCACCTGATTTACGTTGTCGCGGAGAATGGCATGTTTTGGGGATTACGCAGAATGAACACACCGCCGGTTGCCGCTGTGTTGGCACTGATGACACTGGTGGCCACCCTCACCCTCAGCAGCGCAGCAAAGGCGGCACTGATTGGTGCCAGCAGCGCGCCGAAACTGGCACGGGTACCCGTTGAAGAAGGGCGCACCCTGCAGATACGCTGGATCATTTCCACCACCTCCGCCCACAGTACCGGTGCCTTTTCAGCCCAGGGGGTATTAAAAGACGCCGCCACCAGCACAGTCCTGAAAACCCAGACCACCCCCTTCAACCAAACCGAGGGCGCAGGTCCGCTGCACTTTGAAGAGCCCCTCACCATCACCGCCGACGAAGCCAAAACATGGCTGGAGCTGGGCTATCGTACGCTGGAATACAACCGCCAGTTCAGCACCGGCAGCGAACGCCCCTCCACCGTCGATGCCCGGGTCAGCATCCGCTTGAGTGCCCAGGATTCCGCACTGGCCACGCCCCACATGAACGCTCCCCTGGCGGTGCACAACCAGGAGTTAAGCTATAAACCCCAGCGTTTCCGCAGCCAGGTCAGTCAGGGATTGCCATTGCAGGCCCAACTGACGGTCACCTACTCCGGTCAGGGCCAGCTCAAGGGCAGTTGGCAGCTGGCCACGGTAAACCCGGACAGCGGGCAGCTGGTGTACCGGGAATTGGCCCAGGTGAGCAAGGATTTACAGCAGGGCATGAAAGACTGGCTGCTGAGCCCGCAACTGGAAACCAGCAAGCCCGGCCTGCATGTGTTACGGTTCTGTGCGCTGGAGACCCTGGACAAGTCAGAAACGGCGGGCAACCTGTGCCCCAACCCGCAATTGAGCACCACCCTGCAATACGAAGTGATCGAAAATCAGCAGAATACGCCACCCCCATCCACACCGGCCACCCTGTCAGCCGGCACCCAGCTGTCCTGGCCGGCCACCGCGGACACCATCATCTATGAACTGGTACTGCGCCAGGAGAACGGTAAAGAAAGCCTTACTTCGGGGGATTACGTGGGCCGGCTGTTGATTGCGGCACCCAACACCGCCACCGCATTGAGCCCGCAATTACTGGACGAGTTGAAACCCGGTGCCACCTATCAATGGCAGGTCAGTGCCCTGGATCGCCATGGGGACCTCATTCGCCAGACCGCACCGGCACGCTTCATCTTCATGCCCTGAGGATATTGATGCCCTGAGGATCCACCAGCCAAGGTCACAGTATGCGTCACTGGGCCTTGGCGGCATCCTGCTTTTTCTCTTCTATCTTTTCCACCACCCGTTCCGCCTTCACCAGGGCCACTATCCTGCTGCCCGCGGGCACCTGGTCTGCGCTGGGCAGGCCGGACAAAATGCTCAAGCGTTTACGGGAATCCAGCAAAAACATGGGGATGGCTTTATTGCCGTACTTTTCCAGATAGTCTTCGAAGGTGAACTCTTCGCTGATGTTGGTGGTGCGCATTTCCGCGCCCTGAGCCACCAGGCTGGCCAATTTACTGTAGGTGGCATCTTCAGAAAACAACACCACGCCCACCAGCTCTTCTGAAATTTTTTCCCGATCGCTCTTGCGCTGGCTGGCCTGGGAGGACAACGCATACACCCGCTTTTTACCGAACTCCCGGGTATAACGCTGCACCGCCAGCAGGTTGAGATCGTCGTTCTGCGACAGGCCCAGCATGCGGCCGATGCCCACCAGATCCAGCTCCTTTTCCGCCAGCCGCGATACCGGATTGCCGTGAAAGACCTTCAAACCTTCCATGCGTGCCTGACGTACGTTGGTTCGGTAGCTGTCCGCCAGCATCACCTCAAACCCGTTCTTTTTCAGCTCTTTGGCGATGGTACGCGACACCGAATTGGCACCGATGAATAACAGGCCCTGGGGCGCCTGCTCCATCACCCCCAGCCAGCGGGCCAATGGCTTGGCAGTGAGGCTCTGAAACACCACGGTACCGATGATCACCACAAACGTCAGGGTTACCAGCAGATCCGCCCCCTCGAAACCCAGCTGCGACAGGCGCAGGGCAAACAGCGCCGATACCGCTGCGGCAATGATCCCCCGTGGCCCAATCCAGGAGATCATGGTTTTCTCCTGCCAGCTGAGGGATGCACCCACGGTGGCAGACACAATTTTTAACGGCCGCGCGATAAAATGGACAAAGGCCAGAATGGCCAGGGCCTGCCAGCTGAGGGTAACCAGATCCCCCAGATTGACCCGTGCCGCCAGGATAATAAACAAACCGGAAATCAACAAAATACTCAGGCTTTCCTTGAAATCCAGAATGCCTTCGGTTTGTACTCCCCGCATATTCGCCAGCCAGATGCCCATCACCGTCACCGCCAGCAACCCGGATTCGTGCTCAAGGGTGTCGGATACGGCAAACACCGCCAGCACGGAAATCAGCACAAACACGTTCTGTAAATAGGAGGGGACAACCTCGTTGCGTAACAACCAGCCGCACAGGTAGCCGGCGCCACAGCCCAGGGCTGCGCCGATGGCGAGGATTTTGAAAAAGAGCAGCATCACCGCCAGCCATTCATTGCCGCCGCTGGACTGGGCCACAATAAAATTGAACACCAGAACCGCCAGCAAGGCCCCCAGCGGGTCGATCAGGATGCTCTCCCAACGCAAAATATTGGTAATCCGCGCAGTGGGCCGTACCGAACGCAACATGGGAACAATGACGGTGGGCCCGGTGACGATCACCATGGAGCCGAACAGCAAGGCAAGATGCCAATCCAGATCCAGCAACCATCCGGTAAAGACCGAGATGCTGACCCAACTGGTGAGCACACCCACGGTGAGAATACGCCACACCACATTCTCCATACCCTGGATTTCCGTGAATTTCAGGGTGAGGCTGCCCTCAAACAGAATCACGGCAACCGCCATGGAGACCAACGGAAACAACATGTCGCCAAACAGCGCATCCGGATCAAGCCAATGCACACCGGGGCCGGCAATGATGCCGGTAATCAGCAGAAACAATATGGCCGGTAACCGCAGTCGCCATGCAATCCATTGACAGGCCAGCCCCAAAACACCGATCAGGGCAAAACTCATTACCAGGCTGGTTTCCACAGAATGACTCTCTTCTTCCAATGGCTACATCAAGCGTGAATGGACCACTCTACTGGAAAGCCTGGGGCTTAACCAGACTATTCACCAGACTGTCCAGAAGTGGTGCCAGTGCCTGCGCGGGTAGTGTGTTTCAAGCGCAGCAGGCTGGCTTCCAGCATGCGCAACTGCTCCGAGATGGCGGCCATCTTGTTGTGGGTTTTCAGATCCAGATCAATTTTGCCGTCCATCACCTGCACCAGAGGGAAAATGCTGCCTTCCACCGTCGCGGTCAGCCCCTGTAATAACAGATCGATACCGGGAACCGGCTGGTTCACCACTTCCACGTGGGTTGTCATGTTATGCATGGCATCCGCAATGGCCTGCAGGGATTGCTGCAGCGCGCCTTCGGCGGCCGGCGCGGAACCCTTCTGTGCCAGCGCAGTAACCGCCTTATCAATCCCCTGCGCCATGGCGTTCAGTTGCGACACCACCCGCACACCCACGTCGGCTTCATCACCGCCAATCTGCTTGAGGCGGCAGAACTCCCCCTTGATGTCCTCCCACCGCTGCGCTTCCTCTGCGCTCAGGACACCGCGCAGGGATTTCAGTTTCAGCAGGTTGGCTTCGGTTCCGGAGGTCAACAGTTGCGACTCGCCCAGGTAATGATCATCCAGCAATGCCTCCAGCTCTTGTGCCGTCATCACCGGTGTGACCTTTTCCGCCAACTTGTTCATATTGCGATAACTGCCCTGCAACTTAAACGCAGGCTCGGTGCGGAAACGCTCATCCTGGGCAGCCGACTCGATATACTGCTGATTGACTTTCAGCACCACCTCCTGCACCCGGAACAGCTTTTTAAGGGTCTCGACAATTTCGCGGCTTTCCGCCGCCGAGTAGGGATGCCTGAATTGCGATTCATTGACGGCACGGCCACGGGCCATATCCACAAACAGGTAAAAGTCCGCCAGGTCACGGGTGGCCAGAGGCGCCAGTACCGGATTGGACGTCATGCTGTTTTCTATGTAACTGAGCGCAAACACCTCTTCGGTACCGCTCAACACATCGCCCAGGTTATAGATATCCGCCCGGTTGGCCAGCATGTCGGGAATTTTAAAAACTTCACCGCTTTCCGTGTACGGGTTGCCCGCCATCACCACACAGAACTTTTTGCCCCGCATGTCATAGGTTTTGGTTTGACCGTTCCAGACCCCTTCGATGCGCCGGGTACCATCACACAACGAGATAAATTTCTGCAGAAATTCCGGATGCGTATGCTGGATATCATCCAGATACAACATCACGTTGTTTCCCATTTCCAACCCCAGATTGAGTTTTTCCAGCTCCTGCCGCGCGGTGGCATTGGGTGCCTGTTGCGGATCAAGGGAATCCACCTCGTGCCCCAGGGACGGACAGTTGATCTTCATAAAAATCAACCCCAGGCGATTGGCAACGTACTCCATCAGGGTGGTTTTCCCGTAACCCGGCGGCGAGATCATCATCAACAGCCCCATCAGGTCAGAGCGTTTCTTATCCCCCACCGTACCCATTTGCTTGGCAAGGTTGTCGCCAATGATCGGCAGATAACTTTGATTGATCAGTTTATTACGAACAAAAGACGACAGCGGCCGGGGCTTGAACTGATCCAGCCGCAGACCCTGCTTCTGCGCCTCCACCACCTGGTGACGCAATGCCAGATACCGGTTATACGCCGGCACCACCACACTGCGATGGTGCTCCAGCCGCAAGAGAAACTCATCCAGCCGTAACCAGAGCTCACCGTTGTGAATACGATAGTGCGAAGACAGCAAACCGGTCACTTTCAATGACAGATCCAATTCCCGCGGCTTCCACGACAACCCCGTGCCAATCAGAATACGCGCCACCGCTTCGGGCACATAGGGCCGCAGGCTCTGATCTTCCTGCTTTGCCAACCAGGCATCGAGCCAGCCTTCCACGTAACGCCAGGCTTTACCGGGTTCTGCTTGCAATGCATTCAGGTTCTCTTCAAATACGGATTGCGCGCCGGCATTAGCCAGCGCCCGCTGCAGGTTTTCCAGTAAATTCTGACTGGCACGGGTTACGGAAAACTCTCGTACCGGCCGCGCCAGCTCCAGGATCAGATAACGGGCACTGCGTTCCAGCAACTGATCACTATCCGCTACCGCCTGCTGTTGTAGAAACAGGTGCAGCTGCGCTTTCACATCCTGCAGCAGCTCTGCCAGGGCGCTGTCGCTGCCGAACAGGCCCGACATATGCAGAGCGGACTGAGCCCGCAGCGGCCAATGGCTCTGAATATCCTGCTCTTGCGTTGTTGCCCAGAACAACGCCGCCCAGGCCCGAGCCAGGGGATCGAATCGCAGCAGGTCCGCCAGCTCATACTGGGGCAGTACCCATTCCAGAATCAGGCCGGCATCGTGATCGTGAATACCCCGTTCATAGCCTTCTTTATAACGCGGCTCGGCATACTGACGCAGTAACTCCAGCAGCTGCTGACGATCATTGCGCGCCTGCATCAGGGTTGCTATCTCCAACCCCTCCTGATGACGTTCGGCAGCGATCAGCACACTGTAAGCCAGATACTCCGCGCGGCTGACCTGATCCGATTCCGAGGCCATGGCCATGGACCAATAAGACCGCGTGTTCAGCAACTCTGCGTTGTGGCAGGGCTCATAAAAATCGGTACCCGACAAATGAAAATGCAGTTCATCACCCCGGGGCAACAGCGTCAGGTCCAGCTCCTGGGTATTGACGCTGAAGCGGTGTCGCGGCCCCAACTTGATGACCTTACCATCGTCTTCATAAATATCGGATTTATCCCGCAGGGATCGCACCGCCTGATCTTTTACCCCTTTCAGCTGGGCATCCACATCATCGGCCTTCACCGCATCATCCAAATCCCGTAACTGCTGTGATAGTTGTTTCAACTTGTTCAACAGGGGATCTGAACTGAAGAAGGTATTGAGCTCGTCTTCGGCCTTGAATTTCTGACTGCGTTTGCGCACACCGTCGATGATACGTTGCGCGGCATCAAACAGGGTTTGGGCCTTACGCTGGCGTTCATCCAGCAAACTTTGCTTGTGCGCTTCAAAGGATTCAAAAATCTCTTCGCGCTTCTCCAGTATGTCTGCCAGAAAGGCATCGTACTCGCCGAACTGGCTTTCCAGCTCCTGCAATTGATTCATCAGTTTCGCCAGCTGTTCATCACAACGATCCGGCGATGTGGCCATGCTGAGGCCGCTGGTCATGCTCTGCGACAGCAATTTGAACTGGGCCGAGAACTGGGCCAATGCTTCGTTATAACCCAGGCTTTTCAATTTGTTGCGGGCCCGGGCCCGGCCCTGGTTCAGATGGGCAAACAGATTGGAAATACGCTCAATGATGGCCGTACGGGTGGTGGCTTCGGCACCGGTAATCGCGCTGACTGTTTCGGTCAGGGCATCCAAACCCTGGCCGAGGGTTTCCAGCTTCTCCAGCAGGGGGCTCAATTCAGATTTGATGTCAGTTTCCTGAATCTGTTTCTCCAGACGGGCCAGGTCATCGTAGAACGGTTGCAGGGATTCTTCATCGGCCAGGAACCCGATGGTGCAGTCAGCGATATACGTCTGCTTTTGCTCCAGTTGCGAATCCAGCTCAGCAATGCGCGGCTGATTGATGTAACGATAATCCTGAATGGTCAGCAAATGGCCCCGCAGCTTGCGGATATCCAGCATGGCGGTCATATACGGCTGGGGCACGGTCCAGCCATCGGGCTGCAATCGCTTGATCAGGGCAGCCACCGAATCTTCTGCCTGTTGCAATGCCTGCTGGGAGCTTTTGCGAATACTCTGAACTTTCTCGTATTCATCCAGCACCAGTTCACTGGACTCGATGATGGCCTTCAGTACATCGTGTACTTCGCTCAGGCTGGCGTCTGACAACCAGTAATACTGATCAAACAAGCGGGTACTGAATTTACACAACTCATGGTAATGGGTAGACGCCGCATCGGGGCTGCGGATCAACTGCACCACACTGAACAGATCCGAAATGCCGCGCACCAGATCTGCATTACCCACGCGACCGAAAAAACTCTGGGATTGCTGTGCCTGGCTGGCGTGCACATCACTGAAGAAAGGCGATTGCCAGATCTGCATGGGATGCACGCGAGTGGGCTCTTCATCGGCCGAGAACACCACCATGCGTCCATCTTCGAACAATCCGTAACCGTGCCCATACACCGGATTGCGCAAGGCCTTTTCAATCATGTTGTAGGGGTACAGCGCCACCACCCCCTGCTCCGGCTGATAATGCACATACAGCACATCCTCACCATTGGGTGAGCGAATGGTGCGGCGAAACCGCAAACCCGTATGTGTTTCCGCAAAGGTTTTGTAGTCACCGGTTTGCAGATAGTAACCACCGGGGAACACAATACCGTGATCTTCCGGCAGCTGCTGGCAGCTATCCCCAATGGCATCGATACGCACCACAGATTCATTGAGGCGGTTAAACACCAGATGCCGCCACTGCTCTTCCTGATAGGGCTTGATACGCAACAGGATCAGCTGGCCGATTTCAGCAAAATAAAAATCCGCATCATCCAGCGATTGGTTGGGATCCTCCACTGGCTCGGTATAAATACCCTTGCCGCTGCGGGTGTTGTTTTCCACCTTGATGGTGAGATCACCCTTGATGGTGTCCACGAAAATGGTATCGAGAATATTCACGTGGGGATGGCGGCCATCCACGATGGCTTCACGCTGCACTTCACGCCATTCAAAATCCCACGCCGGTGGCAGTTCGATCTCGCGCTCACCGCGATTATCCAGGTACTCAATCTGTTTGCCATCGGCAGACACGGACCAGCGGAACACCCGAATATCGGTTAGCCGCTCGCCGATTTGAAAGGCGGCAAGCAAACGGCCTTCCTTGACCCGCAACTGGGTTAGAAACGTGTTCTTGTAATAGGTGTACAGCTCGTTAAAGTCAGAGACAAAGCGCGCGTCACCCAGGAAGGTGTCGTGCGCGGGCACCGGTTCCATATCCAGCGCTTCATCCCCCTGCACCAGACGATACAGGGAGAACACATCCGCCACCGAGGTAGTTTGCTTCAAGCCGATAAACACGTTGTAGCCAAACAGCAGATGATCGCCTACCCGCACAATATCCCGCGCAATGCAGTTATTGTCGGTACGCACCCGGGTACGGCCGATAATGTTCAATTCCGTAGAACCAAACTCTTCCAGGCGCTGTTGATTGAGCTGGTTGGACAGCGCCTCAAGTTGATTACCCTGATCCGCCAAGCGTTTTCGGATGACTTCGTAAGCGGTGCCCTGGGCAACCGCTGACTCTACCTGTCCTTGTGAAGCTTGCTCCACAGCTGATGTCTGGCTTACGTCTGTCACTTAACGTTCCTCTTGAAAAACCCGGTTGATTACGCTTCTTTGGAAGGCTCGGCCTCCACCGGCTTTTCATCCGCACCCAGGTTCATCAGTTTATTCAACGCCTGCTGGATCATCGGGCTTTTGCCGGACACCGCATTGATGGCGTTGCCCACTGACAGGGCCTTGGCAAAGCTGTTGAAGTAGTCACCTTCGCCGCCCACAATCTCGATCTTGGCTTTCTGCAAGGCCGCCGACAGCACCTCAGCCTGTTCTTTGGCGATATCCTTGTTGGCTTCAATGGTGGCCATAACTTCCTGGAAGGCCAGGTCCAGACGCATGCGCAACTCTTCAAACTCGCGGGCTTCCGGACTCATATCATTCATGGCGTTAAACTTGTCGGTCAGGCCTTCAGCTTCGGCATTGGCTTTCTGACGGATCACCTCTGCTGCTGCCAGCCCCTTCTCTCTGTCGGCGGCGGCAGCTGCTTTACCGATGGCCTCTTCACCGGCTGCCTGGGCCGTGAGCTTGCCTTCCAACACTTCCACTTCGGTCATACCCAGTGCTTTCTCACCGCGGGCTTTGGCCGCCAGTTTTTCTTCCAGCACATGAGCGTCCGCCAGACCCTGTTTCTCATTGGCGGCAGCCTGTTCCTCAATAATCCGTGCCCGTGCAATACCCTGAGCCTGGTCGGCGTTGGCTTTGGCCACACCTTCTTTTTCCAGCGCTGCGGCTTTGGCTTCCTGAACCCGAGCCTGTGCCAGCCCCATGGCCGCTTCTTCCGCCTGCGTGCCTTCGGCGCGTTTGATCTGCGCTTCTGCCTGTTTGGCGGCGGCCTCCAGTTCTGCCTGCGCAATCACATTGATCTCTTTGGCGCGGTGGTTGGCCATCAGCTCTTCGGCTTCGGCTTTCTTCACATGGGTAACCAGGTCTTCCTGGGCGTTGGCTTCTGCATCCAGTACCTTCACCTGCTTCAGACGCTCGGCTTCAGAGATTGTACGAACATCCTTGATGCGTTCTTCTTCCTCTGCCACTTTCTTCTCAACGGCAATGCGCTCGCTGATGGTGTTGGCGATGATCTTACGTTCTTCTTCCAGCGCTTTTTCTTTTTCGATGGTTTGCAGTTCCACCTCGCGCTCACGATTCACTATTTCCAGCTGCCGGGCTTTTTCAACCTTCTCATGCTCAATTGCCACCGCACGTTCGCGGTTCTTACCGGCAATCTCCACTTGCCGCTGCTTGTTCTCCTCGGCTATGGCAATGGATTCTTCGGCGGTAATACGGGCTGATTCTGATTTCTGACGTTCCTCTTCCCGCACCTTCTGGGTTTCGGCCTCTTCCCGCGCCCGAATGCTTTCCACTTCCCGCTTTTGCTTGGCTTCGGCATCGGATTGCTGACGCTCAAGCTCCAACATGGCTTCCCTGGTCGTCACGTTCTTGCGTTTGATCTCCAGCTCTTCATCCCGCTCCAGGCGGTTGGTTTCCACATTCTGGGTGGCGGTCACTTCCGTAATGCGGCGGATACCTTCCGCATCCAGAATATTGTATGGGTCCAGTGCCGACTTGGGGGTTTGCTCCAGGTAGTCGATGGCCACGTCTTCCAGCACGTAGCCGTTCAGGTCTTCACCAATGACTTCGATGATGCGATCACGGAACTGAATACGGTTCTCAAACAGCTCCAGAAAATCCATTTTCTTACCCACGGTTTTCAGTGCTTCCGAGAACTTGGCGTTAAACAATTCATTAACCGCTTCCTTGTTGGAAGCCCGTTCCACACCCACCGCTTTGGCCACTTTCAAAACATCCTGCGCGGTTTCATTTACCCGCAGATAGAACGCAACGTTGATGTCCGCCCGCAGATTATCGCGACAAATCAAACCATCCTTGCCGCGCCGATCAATCTCCAGGGTGATGACCGAGATTTTCATGATCTCTTTTTTGTGGATCACCGGCAGCACCATGGCACCGGTAAAATAAACCTTGGGGGTGGCGGACATGTCGTTCACAATCAGCGCCTTGCCCTGATCCACCTTGATGTAGAAAGCCTTAAACAGGGACAGGATGCCCACCAGCAAAAGCAGAATGAAGCCCACCACCGTCAGGACAGGCATGATGATTGAAAAGTCCATAGCGTCCGTACCTCTAATTAAATTGAAATATAAATCGGGTTTTGTCTGACTAATCGTTGTTATTGAATTCAGCTTCCGGTACCACCCAGTAACTGTTGTCATCGGGGCGGTATTCAATCAGCACCACTGGGTCACCGCGCTGCAGGTTTTTTTCCGCCTCGCCTCGAATGCGCAGTATCAGACTGGCGCCATCAAGGTCGGCAATGGCTTCACCGAAACGCTCATCCACCCGCGTAGAACGCACCTTGCAGCTACGTCCCAGCAGTACCTTATCCGGTGGTGGTGTGTAGACTTTCCGGAACAGGGGCTTCAGGGGTTTGATCAGTTGCGCGGTAACGGGAATAGCCACCGCAATCGCCGCCGGGATCAGGGCACTGCCCACCAGGTAACTCATCAGCGAGCCGTGCTCCCAGAAAAACAGCAGATGCACAGCAAAGTAGCTGAGCAACCAGGCCAGTAATGCCAACAGGGTCATCACCACGGTTACGGGTACGCCGGTCAGGCCCAGCGTCACCAACAGCCCGGCCAGCCCTGTCATGCCTTCCAGATCCACGTCCACATCAGCGTCCACATCCATGTCCAGATCCAGCACGTCGATATCCACCATTCCCAAAATGGCAAACAGCCAGTAAACCGCTAAAACCAGCAAGATAACGGTAAAGAAAACAGTGGGATAGCTAAATATATTAGCAAAAAAGGCTTCCATGAAACTCCCCAACAGCAGACATAATATGTCAAATTAGACTCAACGACATATTATGTCAAGATGCGTATTGTTATAATCCTGCCCTAAAGAGACGCAAAGATAGCAAGGATTTATCCGGTTAGACAGATTTGCTTGACATGTTATGTCAGCCAGGTCTAACCTTAACCCTATCGACATAATATGTCAAAAAGGAGACAGCGAGCGATGACCCAAATCCAGGAACTCACTATTCAACTGGGGCAGGTGAATTATGAAGGGCACACCTTTAATTGTTTGCCCATTCTCGGCCAGCAGGAGGTGCTGCAGGTAATCGTATCGGAACTGGATGCCATGCCTATTTTCGTCACCATTACCGATACTCAGATCCTGTGCATCACCTATTTGTGTAAACAGGCTGAAGTGCAGCCGGACCGCACTGCCGAACTGAACAAAAACATGCTGGAACTGAACGTGGCCATGCCGTTGAGCTCTTTTGCTATTGTGGAAGACTATTATGTGGTGTTCGGCGCCATGGCCACCAGCAGCAGCTTTGACGATGTCTGCAAAGAACTGATTACCCTGGCCTCCAACGCTTACGACGCACTGGAAGCCATTGAAGAATACTTGGTTTAACGAACTGACAGCGGAGAACAACCATGAGCGGCGTATTAAATAAAATCTGGACAGCCCTGCGCGGCGGCGTACGGGAGATGGGTGATGCCATCGTCGATTCCAACGGCATTCGCATTTTTGAACAGGAAATCATTGATGCCAAAGACAGCATTCAACAGGCGAAAACCAATCTGACCGAAGTCATGGCGCGCAAGATGCAAGCCGAGCGCAAGGTAAGCAAACTGGTGGAAGAGATCCGCAACCACGAAGGTTATGTCGGCAAAGCATTGGACAATAATGACGAAGCCCTGGCGTTGGAAGTGGCCGGCAAGATTGCCACCATGGAAGCGGAAAAAGGCGAGCAGGATGCGATCGTTCGGCGCCTGACCGGCCAGGTGGAACAATTGAAGGCCCATATCCGTAAGGCAGAGAAACTCATTGCCGATCATGAGCGGGAACTGTCCATTGTGCGCACCACCGAGAGCGTACAGAAAGCCACGGAGCAAGTGGTGGAAAACGTGGCGGCAAACAACTCCACGCTGAATACGGCACGCCAATCCCTGGAACGCATCAAGGCCCATCAGGAAATGCGACAGGATCAGTTGGAAGCCGGTGAGCTTCTGGATAAGGAATTATCCGGAGGCGACCTGGACAGCAAACTGGAAGAGGCCGGAATCAAGGGTGAAACGGCCACTGCCACGGATATTCTGGCGCGGATCAAAGCCAGCAAACAGTAATGACATGGCAGGCACAAACAACGCGATACCGATTGGGTTCGGTATCGCGTTTTGTGCATAGGTGGAAAAAATGAATGAACGTTGGCAGAAAGAAAAACAAGCTATTAAAGCCGTGCAGGTGGCCTTTGATGTGTCGGCCGAAGCTCAGCGCGTTATCAAACAGGCCGCGTTGGACAACAATCTGAATCCACCGGATCAAATTCGCAAGATACTGGGCTTACCCTACAACAAAAAGCCGGTCAGGCCCCGCCTCACCGTATCCCTGAAGAGTGAAGATTTTGAAATTCTGGCACAAAAATACGGCCTTAATGCCAGTGATCAGAACGCCATACGGGAACGGGTGGCCGAAGAACTGCTGCGCTACGCCGGTAAGGGCCGGTCCGATGAGGCCGGCACAACCACCTAACCGCACGCCCATCAAAGCCAGCGTTTGCGCCGGAAAAAAATCAGCAGAGAGATCGCCACCGTCGCCATCACACTCAACAGAACAAAATAGCCATTCTGGGAATGCAGCTCCGGCATATTCTCAAAATTCATACCGTAGATACCCGACAATAAGCCCAGCGGCACAAAGATCGCGGTGATCACCGTCAATGCCTGCATGGTTTTATTCAACTGATGAGAGGTCAAAGAAATATAGCCTTCAATAAGATCCCCACATTGCTCGTAAAATAACGTTCCCAGACTATCCAAACGCTCACATTTGTCATAGACATCCTGCATGGAGTGATAAATTGAGGATTCATTCATATCCAGCACGGCGGTGGATTCCCGCATGATTTCTGCAAACACCTTTTCATGGTAGCGGAATACACGATTCAGTTTGCGCAACCGGGAACGGTACAACACAAAGCGCTGCATCAACTGGTCGGTGGGTGCTTCCAGCATTTCATCTTCCATTTGGCTGATGGCATCTTCAAGTTCCAGCATGCGTTTGATGTATTCACTCAACGACTGGTTCACGATACGGGTGAACAGGATCGCCGGAGTCGGCAGGTAACGCTGCAGATCCGTCGCCGAACCCCACAGTTTTTCCACGCCGTAGGACGTGCCGTTGCGACGGGTGATCAGTGCGTTGCTGCTGATGAAAAAACTGACCTGCACATGGGCAATACTGATGTCTTCGTCGAAACGCTCAAAACCACGATAGATAACAAAGGTGTTATTACCAAAATCCTCAAACTTGGGTGGATGGCGATGGCGCTGGGCATCCTGTACCGCCAGGGGATGGCACTCCAACTGGTCCAGCAAGGCCTGCTCCGCCAGTTCTTCCTCGCCCTCAATATCAACCCAGATGGCCCCCCCTTGCTGCCGCCATATCTCGATCTGCTCCTTGCCGCCGGTTTGCAGTTGGTCACCTTTCAGGTATTGAGTCCGAATCATTGGTTACGCCTTTTAGATCTATTAATCCGTCCCATCCCTATGGACGGGCGATTTTTGTTCTGTGTCACCTTTATAATCCATCGTTAGAGCTGTCACAACTGTTCTTACCCAATTTGACCACGCATGTAGAGAGTGAGATATGAACAATAAAAACAATGAGTTAGGAGATCAGCACGCGCCTACCAAAATGAGCCGGAAAAGTTTTTTGCGCCTTTCCGTTGGGGTGGCCGCCGCCGCGGGCCTGGGTTCACTGACCGGTTGCAGCAATAATGGCCGCGCCCTGCGCTTCGACAGCCTGAACGACGCCCTGATCGAGCTGGCCCTGATCGAAAACAATCTGGACACGTTGGAAATGCAACAGGAGTGGACACTGTACAAAGTGCTCAATCACCTGGCAAAAACCTGTGAAGGCGCCATGTTCGGTTTCCCGGAAACCGATCCACCCGCCGTACAGGCTGTGCAATACATCGGCTTCCAGGCCTTTAAGGCGCAAGGCTACATGAGCCATGATCTTACTGCACCGGTGCCCGGCCCGGAGATTGCTGACGACGGCCCGCTGCCGGAAGCCTTTACCCGGATTCGTAACGCCATTTCTGATTTCCAGAACTTCACCGGTGAAACTTTCCCTCATTTTGCCTACGGCAATCTGACTTATGCGGAGTGGGAGCTGGCCAACGCCTTCCATATGGCGGACCATTTCTCCAGCCTGACATACTGAATTCCAGCGGCGTAGAAAGCCGCACGGAACACAGATGGAAACAGATACAAGCCAAATGCAGTGCTAAATAAATGCGGTGCATCCAAGGGGCGAGCAATCGCTCCTTTTTTTTAGGTTTATTGGATTTTTAGTTCTGCATTTATCAGCCGCTTTTGTGTTACGGTTTAACCTCCATAAGACCATCTATGCCCACGCACCCTGTATGACAATCGAAACCATTGCAAACGACAAGCTGGTCTCTCTGCACATTACCATCCGCAACCTGGATGGCGAGATTCTGGAAACCACGGCAGGGGTTCTTCCCATGCTGTATATTCATGGCCGACAACAGATGCCGGCGGGCTTTGAGCAGGCGCTGGCGGGCAAGAAGGTTGGCGATCAAGTGCAGGCACGGATAGAGCCGCAATTTGGTTACGGTGTACGGGACGAAACGCTGCTGCAAACCCTGCCACGCCAACTGCTGGATGCGGATCAGGATCTGGCGCCGGGCATGCAGATCACAGCAGAAACCGAAGACGGCCCGGTGCCGGTACGCATCGTGGCCCTGGATGACACCACCATCACAGTGGATGGCAATCATGCCTATGCCGGACAGACATTGCTGTTCAGCGCGGAGATACGCAACGTGCGTGACGCCACCGCGCAAGAGCTGGCGGAAGGCCCCCACCTTTAGCGTGACAGTGTTGCACGCTGAGGTTTGTAGGCGTGAGTGTCGATGCGCCAACGCTGGATACGGGAATACAACGTGGTGGGCTTTACCCCCAGTAAACGGGCCGCGCCATCCCTGCCGGCTACCTTGCCCCCACATTGTTTGAGCGCGCTGATCAGGTTGGCACGCTCGTTGGCGCGCCGCTCATCCTCTGTCTGCACCAAAAAAGCAGACTCCGCCCGATGATCCTGCGCCTGCTCATCGGACTGCAGTAACGATTGATTCAATTCAGGAATATCGATTCGCAGCTTGCCGGTACCGGATACAATCACCGCCCGCTCGATCATGTTTTCCAGTTCACGAATATTGCCGGGCCAATTATAGGTCTGTAATTTGCGCACGTCCGCCAACGACATGGGCAGCACGGGTTTATTGAACTTGCGACAGACCTTCTCGATGAAATGGGTCGCCAACAGCGGAATATCCTCACTGCGCTGGCGCAGGGGCGCGGACTCAATGGGGAACACATTCAAGCGGAAATACAGATCCTCACGAAACTGGTGCGCGCTGACATCGGCCTTCAGATCCCGGTTGGTGGCGGCGATCACCCGCACATCCACACCCCGGGTCTGGGTATCGCCCACACGCTCGAATTGTTTTTCCTGCAACACCCGCAGCAGCTTGCCCTGTAACTCCAGCGGAATCTCGCCCACCTCATCCAGAAACAGGGTGCCGCCATCGGCCAGCTCGAAACGGCCGATGCGGTCACTGGTGGCCCCGGTAAAGGCCCCTTTCACATGACCAAAGAATTCACTCTCAAACAAATCCCGGGGAATGGCCGCGCAATTGACCCGAATCAAGGGCCGGTTGCGGCGATCACTGGCTTCATGAATGGCACGGGCCAACAGCTCCTTGCCGGTACCGGATTCACCGGTAATCAGCACATTGGCGTCGGTGGGTGCCACCAGTTCAATCTGGGCAATGGTGTTGCGGATGGCATCGCTGCGGCCAACTATTTCCCGGTAATTATGTTCCGATCGGATCTCCTCCTGCAGGTAGGCGTTTTCCAGCTCCAGACGCCGCTTCAGGCTTTCCACTTCCGACAGGGCGGCCCGCAAGCGCCGATCCGCCTCCCGCCGCTCACTGACATCACGGAAAATCACCACGGCGCCCACCACCCGGCCCTGGTCTTCGATGGGCGTACTGGTGTACTCCACGGGAAACGATGAACCATCCTTGCGCCAAAAGACTTCATCCCCCACCTGATGCACGATGCCATCGTGAAACGCAGCGTAAATCGGGCAACCCTGCATCTGATAGCAGGAACCATCCTCATGACTGTGGTGAATGCATTCATGGGCATTACGCCCCACCAGTTCGGCTGCCGCGTATCCCAGCATTTTTTCCCCGGCGGGATTCACAAAGGTGGTAACGCCTTCGGTATTCACACCATAGATGCCCTCCCCCGCGGCATTCAGGATCAGTTGGTTCTCCCGTTCGAACTCGGAAAACACTTCCTCAATGCGCTTCCATTCCATCAAACCACCACGGTGGTAACGGGTGGCATCCGCATCAAGCCGCAGCTTGTGGCAGTAATGGGTATCGAACAGCGTAAACAGCAACAGCACCCGGCCCTGATCTTCAAACACAGAGCCATACACCTCCACCGACCGGGTAGTGTCGTCGGCACAGATCAGGCTCAGCTCGTTGGTGTAGCTGTTCTTTTTTTCCATGCAGGCCTGACTGAACGCCACCAGGCTGGGAAACTGATTGGCGAACAAAATGGACACCGGCAGCGACAGAATCTGATCCTGGGTGAAACCACACAGATCCGACAGGGTGGCATTGCATTCCAGCACCTGATCGGCCACGGGATCAATGCACATCACCGCCATATCGCTGGCATCCAGGCCCCGAAACAATAACTCTGCTTGTGCGTTCATACCCCTTACCGTTGCAATTTGCTGATAGCAAACAGCGCAATCAAGCCCCGTGCCATTTACGACATTTCGTAAAAATAAATTACGCATAAGCATAAATTACGCATTTGCGTAACCGATTCAGGACACCCGAGCAATAACCTAACCCTCTGATTTATCTGCAGTTGGCTACAGCTGAAACAGGTTGGCACAGACCATGCCTTATCACTGCTAACTTGAGGCCCGACACCAACAGGGTCTGCGAGCGATCCATTTTCTGTTCCGCCGTGGTGCAGACCAACGCAACCCTGCACCGCTACAACAACTACTCCGGGGGAGAGTCAGCGATGACCGTGAAAAGTCTTGGAAATCCATACGATCCAAAAACCAGCCTGACCCATGAAGCAGGGTGCAGCTGCCAGAAATGCAGCAACGCCATCACCGAGCCAGACAACAATTTGCCCACCACCTCAGAAGACATGATGGATCGGGCCATCGAGAATGCCGTGGTCCGGGCGGTGTTTAATCAAAGCGATGTCAGCCGCCGTCAATTTATGGGGCTACTGGGCGGCGGTACCGCCGCGGCCATGCTGTCGACGTTTTTTCCCCTCAATGAAGCCAAGGCCGCCCTCAAGGAATCCATGGGCAAACTGGAGAAAACCAAACTCAATGTGGGCTTTGTGCCCATCACCTGTGCCACCCCCATCATCATGGCCCACCCACTGGGGTTCTATTCCAAATACGGCCTGGATGTGGATGTGATCAAAACCGCAGGCTGGGCCGTGGCGCGGGATAAATCACTGGCCAACGAATACGATGCCTCCCACATGCTGACCCCCATGCCGCTGGCCATGACCCTGGGCGCCGGCTCTACCGCTGAGCCCTACATCATGCCCGCCGTTGAAAACATCAACGGCCAGGCCATCGTGCTGCATGTGGATCACAAGGACAAACGGGATCCCAAGCAATGGAAAGGTTTCAAGTTTGGTGTGCCCTTTGACTATTCCATGCATAACTTCCTGCTGCGTTATTACGTGGCAGAACACGGCCTGGACCCGGACAAGGACATTCAGATTCGCGTGGTACCACCACCGGAAATGGTGGCCAATCTGCGCGCCGGCAATCTGGATGGTTACCTCTCTCCGGATCCGTTTAACCAGCGCGCGGTGTGGGAGAAAGTCGGCTTTATTCACACCCTCACCAAAGATATCTGGGAAGGCCACCCCTGCTGCGCATTTGCCTGCAGCAAGGCGTTTGCCGAAACCAACCCCAACACCTACGGCGCACTGCTGAAAGCCATTGTGGACGCCACCCAATACTCGTCGAACCCGGACAACCGCAAGGAAATTTCAGAGGCCATTGCACCGAAGAATTACCTCAACCAACCGGTACCGGTGATTCAACAGGTACTCACCGGCCGCTACGCCGATGGCCTGGGTTCCATACAGGATGTACCGGATCGAATCGACTTCGACCCGTTCCCCTGGCACTCCATGGCGGTGTGGATTCTGACGCAGATGAAACGCTGGGGCTACATAGAGGGCGATGTGGATTACAAGACCGTGGCCGAGCAGGTGTATCTGGCCTCCGACTGCGAAAAGATCATGAAAGATCTGGGTTATTCCGCGCCGGACAAAACCTACGCCAACTACACCATCATGGGTAAGGAGTTTGATTACACCAAACCCGATGAGTACGTGAAGAGTTTTGCCATAGGGAGAGCCTGATGATTCAGTCCATGCCATTTCGTGCGGCTCTGTTGTCGATCGTCATCGCGGTACTGTTGTTCGGTATTTGGGAAGCCTCCAGTGACGTGCCGGAGAAATCCACGGAGATGACGGAGTACGAAATGCTGATGGGCGGTGCCGACCAGGAGGCCCGCGTGCCTCCACCCTCGGACGTGCTGGTGCATGCCTGGAATGAACTCAGTGATCCTTTTTATGACAAAGGCCCCAACGACAAGGGGATCGGCATTCAACTGGCCTATTCATTGTATCGGGTGCTGACCGGCTATGTGCTGGCAGCCCTGATTGCCATTCCGGTGGGTTTTGTGGTGGGCATGTCGCCATTGATGTACAACGCGCTGAATCCGTTTATCCAGATCCTGCGGCCCATTTCTCCGCTGGCCTGGATGCCGTTGGCCCTGTTCATCATTCAGGATTCCGAAACGTCCGCCATCTTTGTGATTTTCATCTGTTCGATCTGGCCCATGCTGATCAACACCGCGTTTGGCGTGGCCAATGTGCGGGAAGACTGGATCAACGTGGCCCGCACGCACGAACTGTCATCCCTGCGTACTGCCTTCCTGGTGATACTGCCGGCGGCGGCGCCCACCATTCTCACCGGCATGAGAATCTCCATCGGCATCGCCTGGCTGGTGATCGTGGCCGCTGAAATGCTGGTGGGCGGTACCGGCATCGGCTACTACGTCTGGAACGAATGGAACAACCTGGATCTGAACAGCGTGATCTTTTCCATTCTGATGATCGGCTGCGTGGGCATGTTGCTGGATCTGGCACTGTCCAGTGCGCAGAAGCTGGTTGAATACAACGAATAAGGGGAGCCATATGTCGAATGCATTTCTGGAAGTCAGCGGCTTAGCCAAAGTGTATCCAACCAAAGAGGGTAACGACTTTACCGTTTATGACAACGTTAATTTCAACCTCAACAAAGGTGAATTTGTTTGCATCATCGGCCACTCCGGCTGCGGCAAATCCACCATCTTAAACACCCTGGCGGGGCTGGATGATCCCACTGCCGGTGCTGTGGTGATGAATGGCAAGGAAGTCAAAGGGCCCAGCCTGGAACGTGGCGTGGTGTTTCAGAACTACAGCCTGCTGCCCTGGCTGTCCAGCCTCAGCAATGTTGAGTTTGGGGTGAAGGCCCGTTGGCCGGACTGGAGCAAAAACAAGGTGCGCGAGCACAGCACCCGCTTTCTCAGCATGGTGGGGTTGGAACATGCGCTGCAGCGCAAACCGTCCGAACTATCCGGCGGTATGCGCCAACGGGTCAGTATTGCCCGGGCCTTTGCCACCCAGCCGGAACTGCTGCTGTTGGATGAACCCTTCGGCGCGCTGGACGCGCTGACCCGTGGTGTGATCCAGGAGGAACTGGTGAAGATCTGGAGTGAAACCCAGCAGACCGTGTTTATGATCACCCACGATGTGGATGAGGCCATACTGCTGTCTGATCGTATTTTCGTTATGTCCAACGGCCCCAACGCCGCCATCGCCGAATCGGTTAAGGTGGATATTCCACGGCCACGGCAACGCAACACCATTTTTCAACAGCCCGGCTACTACCAGCTGCGCAATTACCTGGTGGATTTTCTGGTGAACCGATCGGCTGAAAAACCGGATAACTCATCCGGCAAGCCGAAAGAGGTCAATCCTCTATCCGCCATTACCTCGTCGTCGGCACCGGCTACCACAATCGACAACGATCGCAACGCTCACCCATATGCAGTCAATCAATAAGTAATATCAGGAGAACCGTCATGAGTGAAGTGGCAAAAACCATTATCGCTGCCAAAGAAAGTAAAGGGATGACCTGGGAAGAAATCGGCAAGGCCGTTGGCATGTCGCCGGTCTGGACCACATCCGCCTGCATGGGCATGAACAGCATGCCCAAGGAAAGCGCCGACGCGCTGTGTGAGGTGTTGGGGTTGGGGCCTGAAATCAGTACCGAGTTGCAGAAGTATCCCACCAAGATCTGGGATCAGGCTGTACCCACCGACCCGTTGATCTATCGGCTGTACGAAATTGTCGGCGTCTATGGCGAAACCTTGAAGGAAGTCATTCAGGAAAAATTCGGTGACGGCATCATGAGCGCCATCGATTTTTCCATGGAAGTGGACAAAGAGGAAAACCCGAAAGGCGATCGGGTGGTGATTACCATGAACGGTAAATTCCTGCCTTACAAAGCCTGGTAAACCCGTACCCGGAAGTAGATCAGCGGCGTTGCCTCAATGTACTTCCGGGCACCTTTTGCTTTATGCACCCTGAGTCAATCGCTCGTACAGTTGTGAGGGGAACTGCAAGTGTTGCATGGCTCGCACCGTGGCACCAATGTCGTATTCCACGCGCTTCAGTTCCAGTACCTGCTCGGCGCTGTTAAACAGCGCATATTCCGCCCGGCTTTCACCACCCCGTGGTTGCCCTACCGATCCCGGGCACACCAGCGTACAGCGATTCTTTGCCATATTTTGCTGTGGCTGCAGGTTTTTGTCATCGTTGTTGTGGCGGCGCTGATAACACATTTGCAAATGGCTGTGGCCATGAAAGCCTATGGCCAGTTGCTCCGCCTCAAGCCAATCCAGGTTGTGTTGGTAGGTCATGTGATAAACGTAGGCAAAAAAGTATCGCTTATCCACAGGCGCACCATGCACCGCGATCCAGTTATCCTGACGATGCACCGGTGACAGCGCCCCCAACCAATCCATATAGGGCGCTGCAATCTGATTGCGGGTCCATTCGATGCTCCAGGTGGCAAGCTTGGAAAAGCCGCGACTGGTGTCGCCACACGCCGCCGCATAATCATGGTTACCCTGAATCACCAGGCAATCCTGCTGCCTGAGCAAATCGATACAGGCCTCGGGGTGCGGGCCGTATCCCACCACATCCCCCAGCACCAGAATCTGCTGTACCCCATGATCCGCAATGTCCGCCACAACCGCCTCCAGGGCGGCAATATTGGCGTGCACATCCGCGATCACGGCAAAGCGTTGATCACTGATACTGGTTAATGGTTCACGCGCCCGGGCCTGCTGTTTGCGTTGCTTGTAACCACGGCGTGAATATTCCGACAGCACCGCCAGAATCTCGGCAATACCATCCCGCTCACGTTCTGCCACGGCCAGATTGTTACGCAGTTGGCCGTGCAGAATATGCAGTGAATGCACGTTGCCGGACAACTGCCACAGGATGTCGGCAATGACCACCCCCAGTTGACGGCAGCGTTGCACATCCAATGCCTCCAACTGGCGAATCCAGACACCCAACACCAACGCCAGACTGGTGAAATCATCCCAGGCATAAAAATCATCGTCGAGATAATACAGTTGCCCCTCGGCATCCAGCCCGAAATTGGAGAGCCCTTCATCCAGGCGCCGGTCATGACGCAACGCGGTATCCGTGTAGAGCTGAATCAGATCACCCAACACCGCCAGCGCCCGCGCCGGATCCTGTTGCAGATACAGCGGTAATTCCCGGTGCAGGGGTAACAGACGGGGGGCAATGTTGCCGATGATCAACTGCCCATCCCAGTCGCAATAGAACCAGGTCTTGGTGGGATAATGCACCTGCAGGCGCCGCTCTTCCTGCAACGCCGCCAGCGCACGGCGCTCCACATCCTTGGGCTGAAACACAAAGTCGGTGCGCAGTTTGATGACCGCCTGCTCTGCAACAAAAAGCTGGGTGGCCGGGCGGCCGGTGAAGGTGGCTAGATGTTGCAGCGCTTGCGGTTGATCCAATGTCGCCAGAATTGTCTGTTCATCAAACTGCGGAGCCTGTTGGTTGATGGCCCCTATGATGTGTACCATGGATCAACCGCACCCGATCAGGGACAGAGAGGGGCAATGTCCGGCAGCACGCCGCGCATGGCGGACCAACCCATACCCAGATTGGCTTTCCGGCCGGTGATCAACACCATCAGGCAATCCTCCTTACCCGGCACCACCGACATAAAATGATAGGTGCGCTCTGTACTCATCTGCACTTCCTTGATGGAGTGGGTCACTTCCGCACCACGCTGGCTGGACAACATCTTTTCCACCGTGGTGATGGTTTTACCCCGGAACATATCCACTGCGGCGGCGGCCACCGCATCCAGATAACTCTGAGTGAAATAGGGAACATTATGATGCGCCGCCAACAGCAAACCGGAAGACAAGTCCACCACGGCCGCCCCCAATGCGTCGCTTACATCACTGACCAAGTTTTGACACAGGCTATTTAAATCTGCCATTTCTTTCTCCTCATAAACAGCAAGACAGTTTTTTGGTACTACAGTTCTTTGGTACTACAGGTTTTGTGTTACTCAAGTAATCTCTTTATACAGTGCATCAGCCGCCGTGCGGGTTGCCGACAACAACATACCCATATTGATGGACTTGTCCGCCAGAGTGGTCAGCACCAGCTTGCGCCCCACTCGTTTCAACGCCAGGAATCCATCCTGGTTCTGAATGATGACAAAATCACATCCTTTCTGGTTGGCTTCCAATGCAATCTTTTCGCCCAATGCCAGACAGGAACTGGTCATGGCCGCCAGTTTGGAATCCTCAAAATGATCCTGCGCCTGATTGGCAATGGCATGGCCATCAATGCTGGACAACACCACCGCATAGATGGATTCATTGTTTGCAATCAGTTGTTTCAGGTTGCGATCCACCACACTGCGTTTAATGGAGTTTTCTTCCTTTTCTGCCAACATTTACGCGTACTCCAACATAGCCATCAATGCATCCATTAACACCACCATATCTTCACGGCTGCGGGGATCTGCCTCGAGCACGGGGCAAAACATATCCCGCCGCTCCAGAAACGAGTAATAATCATCAATGCTCACCCGGTCAGACCCGTTGCAACGGGTGACACCAATCACCACACCGGTGTCTTCAATCAGTTGTTTAAAGTTGTCCATGTAGATCATCAGATCGTCCAGCGGATCAGGGCGACTGTTGTCCACCAGAATTATCAAGCCCAGGGCGCCTTCCGCGATGATTTCCCACATGTGACGAAATCGCTCCTGCCCCGGCGTGCCATAGATGCGCACCCGTGCCCCGTCGTCCAACACCACTTCGCCAAAATCAAATGCCACTGTGGTGGTGCTTTTGATTATGGAAAGTTCATCGGTGGTATCGGCATCCGTCCCCACGGGGGGCACGTCGCTCAGGGCACAGATTGCGGTGGTTTTGCCAACACCGGCGGTACCGGTAATTACAAACTTCAGTTCTGACACGGTTAACGACTCCCGAACTTGGAACGCAGCATGGCAAACAGGCCGGCGTTGGCAGGCCTGGCTTCCGCAACCGGCTCAGGTGCCTGGGTTACCGCCTGCTGGACAATAAAATTCTGTTGCTGACAGGCCGACACGAAATCCCATACCAGATCGGGAGCAATGCCGGAACGCTCCGCCGCCTGTTCAACGGTGAGAGGCTCTTTCAGCAACAGGGCACACAAGCGGCTTGAACCGGGATACCTATTCAGGATGTTGGCACAGGGCCAGCGCCGCAGCCGGTAACCGGTTACGGTTTCCTGTCGTGGCGCGTCACCGGCTGCAGCCGATGCAGTTGGCGCCGGGGATTGCACGCTGTCGTCGGCATGCAAACTGTTCAGGCATTTCAGAATGTCCGCCGCGCGCAGGGGTTTGTGCAGGCAGGGCTGATGGGTGCTCATGGAAGAATACTGACCGAAGCGAATCACTTTGCGGCCGTTGCTCTCCATGGTTGCCGCCAGATCCAGGCCTTGGTTGGAATCCACATCCACCACGGTGACATCACAGCTTTCGTCTTCCACCACTTCCCATACCGCATTGGTTTTGAACGAAAGCAATGAAAGCAGGCTACAAAAAACGGTTTGGTCGGTGTCCCGAAATCCATACAAAGAAATTGTTCGATTGCTGTCCATATCTATTCAAACGCTTCCCGAAGATACTACTACGACGTGTCACTAAGCTATGTGATCACGCCCCAGAGTTGGCTGAATATGGAATCAGTTAAGATGACAACGCGGCCACTTTCCAGCTAAAAACATTTGTTGAAAATACATTCCCGGGAGGATTGGGTGCCGATTGCTGAGGCAAAAAAGTAATCGTTGGCGAAGGTGTTGATTGCAACCCCAAATGTTTACAGAGACTTAACCTGCAGCGTACAAATTTAGACTTTGCATTTTTATATTCATAAGCCGGCACTTTGCAGCGATGTCATAACAAATGATTATCGGGCAGCAAGCGGTTAATTGATTTACAGCAATGGCGCTGAAGCTGGGGGGCGATCAACGCCTGATCAGTTTTGTGACGCAGATCTCTTTTTGATCAGAACTCCATCACGCTGTTATGGGTGTTGCTGCGCGGCGGCAGCCGTTTCAAAACGCCCACTGAAATCGATCACGTTGATGGCGGCAATGGCTTCTTGATTATTTTTCAGTAGCTGTTGATGTTGTGGATGGGCGCTGTAGGCATCCAACGCCTGCACATTTCGCAGTTGCACATAAATGCCCACATCATACTGTGATAAATGCACCGCCCGGTCAGCACGGGCCTTGGCACCGGCCGCCACCGCGATCACACCGGGAATGGTTCGCAACAGATTCAGTGAATCCTCAATGATGCGCTGCCGTTGCGCCTTCGTGCTGGATTCGGTAAAGCGCACCAGCACAATGTGATGCAGCGGCACGTTTCGGGCGTTATTATTGGAGTGGTTATCTGCGGCTGCAACCTGCACGAAAGAATACAGAGCCGTAACCATAACCAGCCACCAACAGGCCCCACCAACCAATCCCATTCGTTTCATGCTGCCACCCCGCATGTTTAACTGATATCCCGTTTTTTGCGCTGCCACCAGGTCAACACCTGCACCCGAAACACATTGGTCATCACCGCCAGCATCCCCAGCAAGCCGATCACATTCAACACGCTGATGTCATAGATGCGCGGCCCGTGGGGTGTGATCAACAACAACGTATACACCAACAGAAAGCCCACATCATAAATGGCCTGCGTCTGACGGTAACTGGCATCCTCCAGGCGATAGGACAAGCGATCAATGAGGTAGGCATCCAACTTGGAATTGCCGCCGCTGTTGTGCAGTTGCGGTAACGCCGAGGGCGGCTCGTACATCTTGTCCACCAGTTTGATGGCGCGACTGCCCATGGAACGCACCAGCCGCACCGGATGATAGCGTTTTTTTAACAGATCACGGATCAGCGGCTCGGCGGTTTCCATCAGATTGAAATCCGGCTTGATGAGCCTGCCAAAACCTTCCAGTGTAATAAAGGCCTTGGCCGCCAAAGTAATGTCCGAAGGCAACATCAGATCGTAATTGCGCATCAGCGCCATGCAATCCAACAGGATCTGCGGAATGTCTATTTCATTCAGCGGCAGGCCGTAATACTGCTCGATCAGATCACCACAATCACGGGCCAGGGCCTCCACATCCACCTGATTACTGTTGCTCCATTCCACCAGCACCGAGGCGGCGGTATCGGTTTCCTGAAAGATGA
>MDSW01025006.1_pt1 | contig 68151 bp, 59 predicted proteins | sample 811171 | NCBI WGS metagenome assembly MDSW01 (sample SAMN05326641, study PRJNA326480) | marine metagenome | isolation source: seawater | place: Atlantic Ocean: North West | collected 2012
ATATGATGATACTCCAGATCAAGAAAAGGCATCTGCAGATGTAAAATCTGATATGGAATCCAGTATTCCAATGGACCGACTTATCTGTGGAGATGTAGGATTTGGTAAAACTGAAATCGCTATTCGGGCAGCATTCAAGGCTGTCAATGATAATAAACAAGTTGCAATTCTTGTGCCTACAACAATTTTAGCTTTTCAACACTTCAAAACATTCAGCAATCGCCTCAATGGTTTCCCTGTAAGAGTTGAATATATTAATAGATCCAGGAGCACCAGAGATTTAAAAGTCATACTTAATGATTTAAGCGAAGGTAAAGTTGATGTACTTATTGGAACCCACAAGCTTGTAAGTAAAGATGTGAATTTTAAAGATTTAGGCCTACTCATAATTGATGAAGAGCAGAAATTCGGGGTTAATGTAAAGGATAAACTAAAAACGTTAAAAGTCAATGTAGATACCTTAACTCTTACCGCTACGCCGATCCCGAGAACCATGCAATTCTCATTAATGGCTGCTCGGGACTTGAGTGTAATGAATACCCCTCCTGAAAATAGACAGCCTATAGATACTCAAATTATTGGATTTAAGGAAGAGAAAATACGCGATATCCTTAATTATGAAGTTAGTCGCGGGGGACAAGCTTTCTTTATTCATAATCGAGTTGAAAACATAAAAGAAATTGCTGGGGCTTTGCAAAGGCTGTTGCCAGATGTTAAAATAGCAATTGGTCATGGTAAAATGAAGGGGAAAGATCTGGAAGATGTTTTAGTAAACTTTATGGAAGGGAAATATGATATTCTTGTAAGCACCACTATTGTGGAGAGTGGACTTGATGTTCCCACAGCAAATACTATGATCATTAATCAAGCGCATAGATTTGGTCTCAGCGATTTACACCAGATGAGAGGAAGGGTGGGAAGATCAAATAAAAAAGCATTTTGCTATTTAATTTCACCTCCAGTAATTGGCCTACCTGATGAATCAAGAAAAAGGCTACAAGCGCTTGAACAATTTTCTGATTTAGGATCTGGATTTAAAATTGCTCTAAGAGATCTTGAAATCAGAGGAGCAGGCGACCTATTAGGAGGTGAGCAAAGCGGATTTATTAATGATCTAGGATTTGAAACATATCAAAGGCTTCTTTCAGAAGCAGTTCATGAGTTGAAGAATGAAGATTTTAAAGAAATTTATGAGAATCAAAAAGGTGGCTTAAAAGAAAATAATATTGAATGCCAAATCGATACTGATCTAGAGTTATTATTTCCAGATAAGTATATTAATTTTGTCGAAGAGCGACTAAGAATTTATCGTGACTTAAATAGTCTTAAAAATGAATCCGAATTGGATAACTTCGCTAAAGGACTCGAAGATAGATTCGGACCAATGCCAGAGCAAGCAAATGATCTACTAAAATCGATGAAACTAAAATGGTTAGGGAACTCTCTGGGTCTAGAGAAAATAATTTTAAAAGGCAGTAAATTAATTGCGCATTTCCCAAATAGCGAATCAAAAAAACCTTCAGAAAAAATCATTTCAGCTTTTTTATCAAAAATAACTGAGAATCCAAAAAGATTCAGAATGAAACAAATAGGTCGATTATCAATAGTTGTAGACAATATCACTTCTGTAAATGAAGCTTTTATGACTTTACAGAGCATCAAAAATCATCAACCAATACTAAGCGAAATAACATGAATGCAATCCAATCATTTGGCATAGATAAACAATACGAAAATCATGTTGCTCTTCATCCATTGGATCTGAGTGTTCCCGAAGGAAGTGTTTTTGGACTTCTCGGACCAAACGGAGCTGGAAAAACCACACTGCTTAGAATCATAAATCAAATTATATCTCCCGATAATGGATCGGTTAGCTTTTATGGCCAAAAAATTCATTCTTCCGATAGTCGCCATATTGGTTACCTTCCTGAGGAACGCGGACTTTATAAAAAAATGAAAGTCGGAGAGCAGTCCATGTATCTCGCTCAATTAAAAGGTCTAAATCGAAATGAAGCAAGGAAAAGACTTCATTGGTGGTTTAAAAAATGGGGACTCGAAACTTGGTGGGATAAAAAAGTTGAGGAATTATCTAAAGGAATGGCTCAAAAAATTCAGTTTATCACCACCGTACTTCATGAGCCTAAACTTCTGATATTTGATGAACCGTTTAGTGGTTTAGATCCGGTAAACGCAGCCCTAATTAGAGATGAAATGCTTAGAATCAGAGAAGAAGGTGCAACAATAGTTCTCTCTACTCATAGGATGGAAAGTGTTGAAGAACTTTGCAGTCATATTGCATTACTGAACCATGGAGAGAAAATCTTAGATGGAACGGTAAATGAAATACGGGAATCACATCGCAATGGTAATTTCAGATTATCATACCGATCAAATGAACCTATTACCCTCTCGCTTCCTAACCAAGTAGAGATGTCCCAAAACTTAAGAGATTTTAATAAAGGAATCTGTATCGCTGAAATTCAAAGTATGAAATTAAATAGCTCTGAAATTATAAGTGTCTTAGCACCTCAAGTTGACACAATTCGATTTGAAGAAATTATACCAAGCATGAATGACATTTTCATTAAATCAGTAGAAAAATGAATCCATTTATTATTATCGCATTGCGAGAATTTACATCAAGAGTTAAAAACAAAACTTTCATCCTGATGTCAATTATAGGGCCTCTAGCAATTGGAGCACTATTGGTTATTCCCGCCCTTTTTTCTAATATAGATGAAGATCCCAAAAAACTACTTGTAGTAGATAATTCTTACCTTTTATTGGGAACTGAAAAAATATCAAGACACAGTTTTCAATATTTGAATCCGGAAGAATTTGATGAAGAGTCAGCCATTTCTGCGGTAAGGGAAAAAGAAATTTATGATGGCCTATTATTTCTTCCTCCATCTGAAAATGGAGATCCGGATTTTATACTTCGCAACACAAGATTATACTCAAAAGGTGATATTGGAATAGATCTAACCCGTGACATAGAAAGGCGCCTTGGGAAATTAGCTACCGAGGAAAAATTAAAAATCAATGGTGTTGATCCCTCCCTTGTAAAAAACTCTACGACAATTGTAAATATCAAAAACTTAAACTTAACAGAAAAAGGTTCTGAGGCTAGCTCTCTTCCTCTCAAAATGGCAATTGGATTTGGAGCTTCTTTTTTCATATACATGTTCACCTTTTTTTATTCAGCTCAAATAATGCGCGGAGTCATCGAAGAAAAAACTTCAAGAATTGTTGAAGTAATGATAACATCTGTAAAACCGACACAACTTCTTTTGGGTAAAATAATAGGAATTGCTGGTGTGGGACTTTTACAATTTTTAATTTTAATTGCTTTTAGCACAATAATTTATTCTGTCGCTGGAAGTATCGGTCTGCTAGGATCTGATATTTCTGAGGTTACACCCGGTGGTGCAATAATGGAAAATACGGAATCACAAACTGTATTAAATGAAGTTATTGAGAGCTTTAAAACTTTTAACATCCCGAAACTAATAGGGTTTTTTGTTTTTTATTGGCTTGGGGGCTATCTGCTTTATGGCGCATTATTTGCTGCCGCAGGATCAGCTGTTGACGCTGAAGCTGATACCCAGCAATTCATGATTCCCCTAACAGTCCCGTTATTGATAACATTAATGCTCGCTACTCCTATGATGCAAGAACCCAATGGGACTTTAGCAATATGGTTGTCATTAATACCATTTTCCTCACCGTTGGCAATGATGATAAGACTTCCATTTGGAGGTGTACAAACTTGGGAGATTGCTTTGAGTATGCTACTATTAATTATCGGGTTTCTTGGAACGACTTGGATTTCAGCAAAAATATATCGCGTAGGAATCTTAACTTACGGAAAGAAAGCAAGTTATAAAGACCTTTACAAATGGTTACGCAGAAAATAATAAACGAATGAATATGACCTTTTCTGACTTTCTTGAATTAGTGCTTTTTAAATATGATAGCGTGAGTGTCACGCTATTCGACATTATTCAAGTCTTTGTTATTCTTTCATTTGCGAGATTAATAACATATTCGGTTAAGCGAATATTTACTAGAGCAGTATCTCGGAAAAGGGTCGATCATGGAACCGCGTATTCATTAAGGCAATTATTGAATTATTTCATTTGGATCATAACGATACTATTTACTCTTGACTTTTCGGGAATAGAGATTACGGTGATTTTAGCATATTCAACTGCTCTTTTTGTTGGATTAGGACTAGGATTACAGGATACATTTAGAGACTTTATATCAGGAATCATTTTACTGACTGAAAGAAGTATATCTGCAGGAGATATTATTGAAATTGATGGGATGATAGGAATCGTTAAGGAGTTGGGGCTAAGAACAACCAAAATCTCAACTCGAGATGATATTTCAGTAATTCTTCCAAATAGTAAATTAACTAATCAAGGAGTGATCAATTGGAGTCATCAAAATAAATCCACACGTTTTCATATTGCTGTTGGAGTTGCATATGGTTCCGATACTCGACTTGTCGAAGAAGTTTTAATAAAATGTCTCAAAGAGCATCATGACGTTCATGCAAAACCGGCGCCATCAATTCAATTCACTAACTTCGGAAACAGTTCTTTAGAATTCAATGCTAATTTTCACAGTTCAAACTTGTTTCGAATAGAATTTACAAAATCAGAATTGAGATACTCAATTGATGAAGCCTTCAGAGAGAATAATATCACTATCGCCTTTCCTCAAATGGATGTGTGGATGCATAACAAATAAGAATTATTCATGGCGCGTATACTAATCGTTGAAGACGAAAAAGCAATTCGGAATGTATTAAGAAACATTCTTGTAAATGAGAATAACTCGCATGAGATATTTGAAGCTGAAGATGGCGAGATTGGTGTGAGTAAATTAAATGATAATACTTTTGATCTAGTTCTTTGTGATATCAAAATGCCCAAAAAAGATGGCATAGAAGTATTAGAGTTCATAATGGAAAATTATGGAGATACCCCTACCGTTATGATCTCTGGCCATGGAGACATTGATACAGCAGTAGCATGTATCCGAAAGGGGGCTTATGACTACATAGCCAAACCACCAGATTTAAATAGACTTGTAACAACAATTAGACAAGCAATTGATCGAAAAGTCTTGTTACAAGAAAACAAAAGGTTACGTAAAAAAGTTGATAGCAAATTTGCTATGATTGGGACATCTAAGTCTTTAGAGATTGTTAGAAGTATGATCAAAAAAGTGGCGCCAACAGATGCGCGCGTTTTAATAAGCGGTCCGAATGGTTCAGGAAAAGAAATTGTTGCAAATCAATTGCATCAGCTCAGTGCTAGGTCAAAACAATCTTTTATTGAAGTTAATTGTGCTGCAATTCCCTCAGAATTGATTGAGTCAGAATTATTCGGACATATAAAAGGTTCATTTACTTCTGCAATAAAAGACCGGAAAGGAAAATTCGAATTGGCACATGGTGGAACCTTATTTTTAGATGAAATCGGTGATATGAGTCTTTCTGCTCAGGCAAAAGTTTTACGCGCTCTTCAAGAAAACCAAATAACACCTGTCGGCTCAGGAAAATCTATTGCCGTCAATGTTCGAATTATTGCAGCTACTAATAAAAATCTTAAAGAAGAAATAAACTTAGGTAGGTTTAGAGAAGATCTTTATCATCGTATAAGCGTAATTGTAATCGATGTTCCATCTCTAAATACCAGACGTCAGGATATTCCTGATCTAATTGATCATTTTTTAAAAAGTCTTACAGATCAAGGTTTCGGGAAAAAGACATTCTCAAAAGAGGCAATAGATCATTTGACATCTGCGAACTGGACCGGTAATGTGCGAGAGCTAAGAAATGTAGTTGAAAGACTGCATATCTTGGGGTCAAATCCTGTTTTAGCAAAGGAGGCCTCTAAGTATTCTTAAGGGCAACAATTCCTATTTGATTATAAAATCTACTTATTAGTAAGGTTGCACTTAAAGTTAAACCGATGGCTAAAGCCACCCATACCCCAATAGCTCCCCAACCAAAATAAGTTCCAAGTAACCACTCTAATGGTAAAGCAATCACATAATATGAAACAAAGGAAATAACTGTTGGGGTCTTAACATCTTGCATACCTCGAAGTACTCCCAAAGCTGTAGCCTGAAGCCCATCGCTTACTTGAAAAATTGTCGCCACTATTAATAATGAAGCTGCTGCTGAAATTACATCCGAATCAGTTGTGTAAAATGAAGGAAGAATATTTCGAAGAGTAAAAAATAATATTCCCGTAAAAATCATAAATGCTATTGTTAAAGAAAATAAACTCTTTCCTGCATTTAAAGCTTCCCCTCCTCTTTTTGCACCTAATAATTGTCCCATTCTTACTGTTCCTGCTGCGCCTAATCCTGTCGCAGCCATATATGATATGGATGCGAGATTAATGGCTATTTGGTGAGCAGCAAGCTGACTAGGTCCGTATGTACCTATTATCCATGCGCTTGCTGCAAATGCACTGACTTCAAATACATATTGTAAACCTGATGGCAAACCCAATTTTAATAAAGATCTAATTGCTCTGATTGAAATGATAACGTTGTCCTGGACTATTTTATAATTATTTCTTTTTTCAAGAACAAAGTACCAGACATGAATTGCCATTATAATTCTTGCAATTATTGTAGCAATACCGGCACCTAATATTCCTAAAACGGGAAAAGAAAATAATCCAAATATTAATACTCCGTTAAGCAACACATTTAGTAAGTTTCCAATCAAACTTATTCTCATCGGGGTTTTAGTATCGCCCATACCTTCCAGATACTGCTTACCCGAGAGAAAAAGCATAAATGGAATGTATGAAACCATAATTAAAATTAAATAGACCCTGCTCTCTTCAATAACTTCAATTGATTGATTGGTCTTTTGAACTAAAAGAAACAATAGCCAAGCAAAAAGAAACATTATTGTGGAAGTCAAAAGATTGACTAAAGTAGAATTCTTAAGTAATCGATATGCCTTACCCCATCTTTTTTGACCATATGCCCTGGCAACCAAAGGAGTTAAACCATATGCCACTCCAATCCCAAAAACAAGAGGAACAGAGGTTATGGATCCAGCTAAAGAGACTGCTGCGAGTGAAATAACACCCAATTGACCAACCATAATTGAATCTGCGACAGATGTGACAATATGCCCTAATTGACCAATAATTACGGGAAGAGCCAATGGTACATTTTCTCGCCATTGGAATATTTTAGACATCAATCCATTGACTCGTAACGATCCACTTCTCTAATATAAAATGTATTTGCCTCGTCCAACAGACGATTCATCTCATCTGTCAATTCAGTCTCATCCTCTCCGCCAATCTGATCTAACCACTCCACTTCGTCAGTATCCAGGTCTATTACAAATCTTGGGTATTCAGTATGAATAATGTAAACGTTTTCAGGCTGATCAGTATTGTCTCCAACCAAAAATTTAGGAATCGCCATGATAGAAATAATTTTAACTCGTTATTTGGACTAAGGTACAATTTAAGAGCAGTACATTTATTGTGTGAATGTCATATTCTTTGCGAGAAAAACTTTACTTGATCAACCTGGCGGAGATACAGTTCAAGTTTTAGAGACTATAAAAGCTCTTAAAAAAAGAGGGCATAATGTGATATTGATTCTTTCTGTAAGCAGATTAAATAAAGAAATACTCAGCTCTAAATATGACGTGATTCACTCAATAAACTTGGGACGATATGTTGACCAATATCATTGTTATCAAATTCGGAAAAAATATCCACAGATCAAATGGGTCATATCCTCCATATTCGTCGAATACAAAGAATATGAAATAAAAAGAGGTTTCATATGGAAATATTTACCTTATGAAATTCAAGAAAATATTAAAGTTTTCCTAAGAGCACTTTTAAGTAAAGATCGATGGCCATCTATTGGGTTGATTTTTTTAAAAAATCCATTATTAAAGTTCACCTGGACAGCAGATCATATCCTAACCACTACATCTGCAGAAGCGGATAGAATAAAACGAATAACAGGTTTAGGGAGTAGCGTTAAAGTTGTACCTCCCGGATTAGAGCACTTATCTGTAGCTAAACAAAAAAAACGTGATGGCTACGTAATTCTGGGAAGAATAGAAGGGATCAAAAATCAAATTGAAGCAATTAATGCATGGAAAATACTTAGTAAGACTGGCTTTAAAGAGCCGTTAACCATAATTGGAGATGAAGGATCAAACCATAAAAAATATATTCAATCTTTTAAACTTGCAATAAAAGAAGCGCAAAATCAAGGGGCTAACGTCTCTTGGAAAAGAGCTATTAAAAGCAAAGAAACATCTGAATTATTATCGAAAACGTATGGTGTGATTATTCCATCATTATTTGAAACTTTTGGACTGACATCAATTGAAGGTCTAAAGGCTAAATGCCAAGTGATTCTCTCTAAAAATGCTGAAAGCTCAAAAGAACTCAAAAAAGATGTTTTTCTATGCATGCCAGTTGCCGAACAAATTGCAACCTCTGTTTTGTCAGCGCATAAAAATCCAAAAAAACATGCATCACTTGATAAATACTCATGGAATAAAGCTGCTGAAAGTTTAGAGAATATTTATTCCATTCAAAGCCGATTCATAGCATTTAGCGGGTCTCGGGGAATGCCCAATAGATATGGAGGTTTTGAAGAAATGGTTGACCATGTTTCAAGAAGACTCGCAGATACAGGAAATCGAGTTTGGGTCAGTACCTCATCAAAACATTCTAAACCTGATTACAAATACCCTGGAATTCTAAGAAAATTTCATTGGGACCCCGAGACACTAATGGGGTCATTTGCACAATTCATATATGACTGGATCAGCATAAGATCCATTAATCAGTGGAAACCTGATTCACACATAACGCTTGGGACAACTAGCTCAGCTCCTTCCTTACTATGGCAAAAATGGTTTTACCGCACCAATGTAGCAGTTCACCTAGATGGAATTGAATGGAAACGGGGTAAATACTCACGTATAGTAAGAAATTATCTCAAATTATCAGAGCAAATAGCAGTAAAATCGTCGGAGATAATTATTTCCGATAATCCTGGAATAACGGATTATTGTAACATGAACTACGAGAAGCCGATTCACGAAATATCATATGGCACGGAGATTCAAAAAATACTAAATAAAGAAGAGCTTAATGATATTCTTATGAAATTTGGACTAATAAAAGATGAATATGTACTAATAATATGTAGACTAGTCCCTGAAAATAATATTCTTGAAATTCTAACTGAGCTAATCGATGAAACTCCTATCGCAATAGTTGGCGATTGGAGTACTCTATACGGTCAAAATATTTTTAACTTATTTCACGGGAATTTAAATTTTGTCAAAATTGAAAGTGAATACGATCCAATCATAACGCAAGCCCTGAGGCAGGGTTCATCCATATATATTCATGGACATAGTGTTGGTGGAACAAACCCAGGGCTACTTCAAGCTATGTCAGCTGATTGCAAAATTGTGGCCCATGATAATGTATTTAATAGATCTGTCCTCGGAAGTAAGGGTATTTATTTCAACACCTCTAATCCTCTCTTAAAAAAGATTTGGCTTAAGAGAAACTCCATTGACCAGGATTGGAAGGATCAACTAAAATCTCATGATTGGAATGAAGTCACAGAAAAATACACTGAAGTTGCTGAATATTTAGCTTTGAAAAAGACTTAAACTAAATCCATTTTCGTTTTCCTAAAATAGTCGCACCCATAATTTTTAAATCTAAAATAAAAGACCAATTCTCGATATAATATATATCAGTACGAATTCTTTCATGCATTAGCTCTATGTCCTTAGATCCGGTTAAACCTCGGGCCTGAGCTAAACCTGTCATTCCAGGCCGAACCCAATGCCTTATCCCATAATTATTAATTGCTTTTGTGTATTCGCTGTGATCTGAGAGCATATGGGGCCTTGGTCCCACTAGACTCATAGTACCAATAAACACATTCCACAATTGGGGAAGCTCATCTAAATGATTTTTCCTTAATATTTTTCCTAAAAAAGTAATACGATTATCCTTTGATTTAGCCTGAATATCTTCTTCTGAGCCCTTATACATGCTTCTAAACTTCCATATTCTAAAATTATTTCCAGCTATCCCCACTCGGGTTTGGGAATAAAATATAGACCCTCTGGAATTGATCTTAATCAAGATACCGATAATCGGAGTTAGCCAAGACAAAATAAATAACAAGCCAAAAAATGAGATGAAAACATCAAGTGATCTCTTCATAAATGAGGAAAAGAAAAAGCTCAGAGGTTCAGGACGAATATCCACAATTGGAATATTTCCAAATGATGTCAACCGCGTACGGTTTGCTACTAAAACACCCAAATCAGGTACTAACCTAAGCCTGATGCCTAATTCATCAGCAAGTCTTGATGCTGAACGCATTTCTTCAGGTGAAACCCATAATTCTTCATATTTATTTGATAATTCTTGCACAGTAGGTAAAACATCAAATCTTTTTCCAATTTTATAACCATACTCAGGGTGACGATTGAGTTCAATACCTAATCTCTTCCATTGGCTACCGACGCCAACAGTTGCAATTAGTTTTGAAGAGTTTTTATTTAAAAAATAATTTCTCAATCCATAAATCCAAAAGAAGCGGAAAATTGTACCAAAAAACAAATATGAGACCACAAATAAAAACAAGAATACTCGAGAATAATAGATTGAGGTCTTTAAAATAAAAACAACTAAAGCTATCGTAGATATATGTAGAAATACCATCTTGTAAAAACTAGACAAAACTCTTCTCACCTCCACTCCAACCTTCAGTTTATGGACATTAAAAACTAATGAGAAACTGATCCAAAGGACAAAAACTAAAATAAATAATATCAGATATTGATCATAATAGAGAGGGTTATTGACAGATAAGTTCCCAAATCGAACATTCGCCCAAAGCAAAAATGAACCGATTAAAATAGCTCCATCTGCTAAAAAAAAAGTAAATTCTGATGAACGTATACCTCTAGACTCCATTAAGCCCATAAGTTAACCTTATTTTTGAGTATGGCGATGAATGACTTATATACATCTCTGACATATTTGAAGGGTGTTGGACCATATAAGGCCGGACTAATGTCTTCTGAACTCGGGATCAGAACATTTGGAGATCTTATTGAATACTTTCCATTTAGATACATAGATCGATCAGTAGTTTACCAACCAAATGAGGTTTCACCCGGTCCTGCTGAAATTCAGGTGCGGGGTGTTTTATCAGAAATTAAACTTCTTGGTCATGGTCCAAAGAAAAGACTGACTGCTAAATTAGATTCGGACAATGGTAGTATTGAATTAATTTGGTTTAAGGGAGTTAAGTGGATTCAGAAATCTATTAATCCAGGAAATGAAGTTATCGCCTTTGGCAGAATTTCTGATTTCAATGGAAATTTCAGTATGTCCCATCCGGACTTGGAATCAATCAACTCATTTAAAAAAAATAATTTTTTAGGAATGCATCCCGTTTATTCTTCCACTGAAAAATTATCCTCAGCAGGATTAAATAGCAAAGGACTGGCAAAACTTATTGCAGACCTTCTTAATAATTTTAGCGAGCCTCAATTAGATTGGCTCCCTCAATCCATAGTCAAAAATAAAAATTGGCCATCTAGGGGAACAGCTTTAAAAGAAATGCACTATCCTAAAAATGCTCAGAGATTATCAATCGCAAGAGAACGTTTAGCTTTTGAAGAAGTGTTTTTAGACCAGCTTATATTCGCGTATAAACGTAAGAGTCACCTTGCTCAAAATGGGGGATTTATATTTTCTAAGCTGAAGCCAAATTTTAATAATTTTTACGAAAATATCCTTCCGTTTGAGTTAACAAATGCTCAAAAAAAAGTAATAAAAGAAATCAGGGAAAATGCAACGTCTGGCTTGCACATGAACCGTCTAATTCAAGGAGATGTTGGCTCAGGGAAGACCCTTGTAGCATTTATGTCTATACTAATGGCAGTTGACAATGGACATCAAACAGCCATGATGGCCCCGACAGAAATTTTGGCACAGCAACATTATTCTAGTTTAATACCATGGGCAGAAAAACTTGGTATAACTATTAGTCTTTTAACTGGATCTGTGAAAAAATCTGCGAGAAAGATAATGTTTAAAAATCTTGAGTCAGGGCATATTGATATACTTGTAGGGACTCATGCATTAATAGAAGATCCTGTTATTTTTAAAAATTTAGGAATCGCAATCATTGATGAACAGCATAAATTTGGAGTTGCACAAAGAGCTAAACTTCGGAAAAAAAATAATCCATCTCCACATATTTTGGTGATGACAGCCACCCCTATTCCAAGAACATTGGCAATGAGTATCTATGGCGACCTAGACCTTTCGATAATTGATGAACTTCCTCCAGGAAGAAAGTCTATAAAAACAGTACACAGAACAGATCATAATCGTCTGCAAGTATGGGGATTTATAAAAGATCAAATTTTAAAAGGTCGACAGGTTTATATAGTTTATCCGTTAATCGAAGAAAGTGAAAAACTTGACTTTAAAGATTTAATGGATGGCTATGAGAGTATAATCCGAGATTTTCCAAGACCCGATTTTGAAGTATCAATTGTTCATGGACGAATGAAATCGGAAGACAAACAATGGGAAATGCAAAGATTTGTTAATGGAGAAACACAAATAATGGTATCTACAACAGTTATTGAAGTTGGCGTAGACGTGCCGAATGCAAGTGTTATGGTAATAGAAAACGCTGAAAAATTTGGACTTTCTCAGCTACACCAATTAAGAGGCAGAGTAGGTCGAGGAGGAGAAAAATCATACTGTATATTAATGACCGGAGATAAACTAAGTGATAATGGCCAAATCCGTATTGATACATTATGTAAAACCAATGATGGATTTGAAATAGCCAATGTTGATATGAAACTCCGAGGGCCTGGAGAAGTTATGGGTACCCGTCAAAGTGGTTCTCTCGATTACAAAATCGCCAATATTATCGAAGATGGTGAATTAATTGAATGGTCTAGGAAAATCGCTGAATCTTTGGTTCTGAATGATCCTAAATTAGAAAAAGCGGATAATGAAAAATTGAGATATAGGTTTTCAGAATATTCTAGACATAAAATACAATGGGGATCCGTGGCATAATTTGTGATCCATCCATTCTAAATTTAAACCCAAAAATGAAAATCAGACCGCTAAAAAAAATCCGCCCGTTTTGGCGCTCTGTATCATTAACTCACAGGTTTTATCAAATCAGCGGAGGGTATAAATTCTTAGTTCAAGGATTTCGAAAGCTTGGTCTTATTATAATAATTTTTGCCGTGGCAATTTGGCTCTTAAACAATTATTTATTTGACATTGAAGCTATTGCCGAATGGGTCACGATAAAAATTCATTGGACTGCTGTTATAATGTTACTAGGATTATCTGAAATAGTTACAGGTATCTTACCTCCCGATTTTTTTATTTTATGGGCAGGTGAGATGCAACACCCATATCTCATGACCCTTCTTTTAGCACTTGTAAGTTACATAGGTGGCGTATTAAGCTACTTTATTGGTAAACGAATTCACTATTTCCCCATTGTTCAAAAATGGATAAACAATAGATTCCAAGAGCAGTCTTTGCAACTAAAGAAATTTGGTGGGCTTTTAATATTTTTATCTGCTATAGCTCCTTTACCGTTCGCCCCCGTATGCACAATTGCGGGAATAGTGAATTTTAGATTGAGATTATTCTTAATCCTTGCAACTACAAGATTTTTAAGATTTTTTTTATACGCTTTTTTTATATTCGGTTTAACATGATTATCATTTAGATTAAAATAGTGCAGAATTTCTTCTAGCAAAGGATAAATTACTGTGTATTTTTGCAGCTATGCTAATTTCTAAAGAGTGGTTGAGCGACTACATCAAAACTGAGCTTTCTGATGAAGGTTTAACTGATATTTTAACATCTACAGGATTAGAAGTTGAAAAAATCGAACAAGTAGATCAAATAAAAGGTGGACTAAAAGGGGTAGTCGTAGGTGAAATCGTATCACTATCTAAACATCCAAATGCGGATAGACTCTCATGCACTAAAATTACTATTGGAACGGAAGACCCACTAAATATTGTTTGTGGAGCATCAAATATTGCGGTTGGACAAAAAGTTCCAGTTGCTACAATTGGTTGTACCATATATCCGGAAAGTATTGAGAAAGGAATTAAGATAAAAAAAGGAAAAATACGAGGACAATTATCAGAAGGTATGCTATGCGCTGAGGACGAACTTGGCATTGGAAAATCACATGATGGAATTTATATTTTGGGTAATGATGCAATTTCAGGCACTCCCCTTTCAGAATATCTTGGGCTAAAATCCGATTCCATTTTTGAAATTGGTTTAACCCCAAATAGAATGGATGCCATGAGCCATATGGGTGTTGCGAGAGATCTAAGGGCAGCAGCAATTCATAGAAAAATCAAATATATCTGGAATGAAAATAATATCAGTGAATGGTCTAAGGCCGATTCAAATATTGAAATTAACATTCAAGATAAATATGCATGCCCACGATATAGAGCACTCAGCATCAGCGGATTAAAGAACATATCTTCTCCAGACTGGCTTAAGCGCCGTCTAAAAGCTATTGGACTGAAACCTATAAATGCCATTGTGGACATTACTAACTATGTCCTCAATGACAAGGGACATCCGCTTCACGCCTTTGATACTCAGAAAATTATAGGTAATTCTATTCTAATCAGGAGAGCGAAAAGCAACGAAGAACTGATTACACTTGACGGAGTAACTAGAAAGTTACATAAAGAAGATTTAGTGATCGCAGATAAGCAAGTACCATTGGCTCTTGCCGGAGTTTTTGGTGGGCAGAATTCAGGGGTTAATGAGGATAGTACGGATATCATTATTGAATCTGCATGGTTTGATCCCGTCGTGATAAGGAAAACTGCAAAAAGACATGGTCTGAATACCGATGCATCATTCCGATATGAAAGAGGTGTTGATCCAAATATTGGTATGGATGCCCTTGTCTTGGCATGGAAATTAATAAACGAAATATTTCCAAATGCCACTATTACAGGATTTTCTGAAAAGAGTTTAAATAACTCCCGATTCGATAATCGAATTATTGAAGTTGATTTAACTCGAATAACTAAATTAATTGGTCTCGAAATAAATCAAAGTGAAGTCATATCCATCCTTAATTCATTAGATATTTCCTCAACCATATTGACAAAATCAACTTTAGAATTATCCATACCAGCCTACCGATGGGATGTTACAAGAGAAGCTGATATTGCTGAAGAGATATTAAGAATTTACGGTTTCAATTCTATCCCTTTTCCCGAAAGAATGCGATTAAGCTTGGCTGAAAATGAAGTGATATCAAATGAGTCTTTAAGAAGAAAAGCAACAGACTACCTCGTAGCTAATGGGCTTTATGAGATTATGAATAATTCGCTCACAAGCTCAGAGTTATACTCGAATCATCCAAGTATTAACTCTGAAAACAATGTGAAAATACTAAATCCCCTAAGTCAAGAGTTAGAAATCATGCGTCCGACATTATTGATGGGTGGCTTAAATGCAATTAGCTATAATTTAAAAAGACAAGAATCCAATATATCTATTTTTGAATTTGGGCGAGTTTATGCTAGTTCTCAAGAAAATAATTATTCTGAAAAAAATCATTTAGGAATTTGGCTAAGCGGACAATTTCCAAGACCCCACTGGAGTAAAGAAAAAACTAAAGTTGATTTCTTCACCCTAAAAGGCATCAGCATAGGCTTACTTTCTTGCTTAGGTATTGATAAAATCAATGAAATAGAGCAAGAACCTATTGCTGGCAAGTGGGCCGGTGGTATAAGATTAGAAAGTGGTCAAAAGGTATTGGCAACAATCTCTTGGGTAGATGAATGGGCTTTAAAAAAATCAGATGTTAAGGAAGCAGTTTTGGCAGGTATTTTCCATTGGGATAACGTTTGTCAAATTGCTAAAATTTCCAAAGTGCAATATAAAGAAACTCCAAAATTTCCCAAAGTGACCAGAGATTTAGCAATAATTGTAAAGTCTGAGATTAAATATGAAGCCATCAAACTTGCAATTAAAAAATCTAAAGAAAAAACGCTAATTGACTTTGAACTTTTTGATGTTTTTCAAGGAGAAAAAATTGGAAAAGCCCGAAGTTCATTTGGAGTGCGATTAATTTTTCAAGATTTAGGTAGAACCCTTAAAGATTCTCAAATTGAAAAGTCAGTATCTAGAATAATTGATTTCTTAAAGTCTGATGTTGATGCAGAGATTAGATCCTAGTAATACTTACTATTTATCAAGTATTTCCCCTAAGGCGTTATCATACAAATCCCGGAAAAATTTGACATCTCCCCAATCGTGATCATCAATTCGTATTGCGCCTTTTGTTACATGACCTACAAGATGAAATTCAACATCTTTCGTCATCATGAGATCGATTAATTCATCTTCATTATCAGGCGAGACGGTAATTATAATTCGACTTTGACTTTCACCAAAAAGATAAGCATCACTTCTAATAGATGAATCAGTTGTTATATCAAATCCTAAATTCGAGAGCATAGCGCTCTCCATCAGGGTAACAAAAAGACCACCTTCTGAAATGTCATGAGCACTTGATATAATCTCTTTTTTTATCAGATTTTGAACTTTTTTCTGAACCGAAAATTCTTGTTCTAGATCAAAAATAGGCACCGGAGATTCATCAACTCCGTGAATATTAACAAGATACTGACTCGAAGCAATGTCTTCATAAGTTGGACCTATTTGGTAGATTAAATCTCCTTTAGTTTTATATTGAATTGTTGTAACATTGTCGATATTCTTGACCAAGCCAATCATGGCAATTGTAGGTGTTGGAAAGATAGGTTCAATTGTATCCCCTACTTGAGTTTGATTATAAAAACTGACATTTCCTCCAGTAACTGGAGTTGAAAACCGCTTACAAGCCTTTGACATTCCTTTTATTGCCTCAGTAAACTGCCAATAGACTTCTGGATTATATGGGTTTCCAAAATTTAAACAATTTGTTATGGCGGATGGCTCGCCGCCCGAGCAGATAATATTCCTAGCATTTTCGGAGACAGCAATCATTGTTCCCACTTCCGGATCAGCGTGAACATATCGACTATTACAATCTACAGTCATCGCCATTGCTCTCTTAGATCCTTTGATATTCACTATTGACGCATCACTAGGTTCATTAGTAGAACGATTTTTTGTTCCAACCATGGAATCATACTGCTCATAAATATATTTTTTTGACGATATATTAGGTAATGCTATTATTTTTTTTGCAACGTGTAATAGATCTTTTGGTTCCGGAATTTTTTTTATGTCGAATTTCTTGAACTTTTTAAAATAAATGGGTTCTTTAATTTCACGATCATAAATTGGGGCACCTCCTCCAAGAACAAGAGACTCAGCTGGTATTTCCGCAATTTTTTCCTCATTCCAGAAATATCGTAGTAATGGCCCTGCTGTTACAATACCAATTTTCTTACAATGAATGTCCCACTTATCAAAAATATCTTGTACATCATTTTCGCGACCTTTATCTACTACTACTAGCATTCTCTCTTGTGATTCTGAAAGCAGAATTTCCCATGGTTCCATTCCCTCTTGGCGAGTTGGAACTTTATCAAGCCAAATATCCATACCCACTTTTCCACCAGCACTCATTTCGCTAGTGGAGCAAGTTATCCCTGCAGCTCCCATATCTTGCATTCCTTTTACAGCATCAATTTTTGCTAATTCCATAGTTGCCTCAAGCAAAAGCTTCTCCTGAAAAGGATCTCCAACTTGAACTGAAGGAATATCATTTACACTGTCTTCGGTTAAATCCTTTGAAGCAAACGCCGCCCCATGAACACCATCTCTTCCTGTTGAACTTCCAACAATGTAAACTGCATTACCAACTCCCTCAGCCTTTGCCGAAATTTGCCCACCTACATCAACTATTCCGGCAGAGAAAGCATTAACTAGTGGATTCTGCTCATAACATTTATCAAAATAAACTTCACCCCCAACCGTAGGGATGCCGAAAGAATTACCATAAGTACTGATGCCTTTTACCACACCATTAACCAGCCACTTGGTACGAACAGAATTTGGATCGCCAAAACGAAGGCTATTTAGTTGAGCAATCGGACGAGCTCCCATTGTGAATATATCACGATTGATACCACCCACTCCTGTTGCAGCACCCTGAAAAGGCTCTAATGCTGAAGGGTGATTATGTGATTCAATTTTAAAACAACACGCTAAACCCTCTCCAATATCAACTAAACCAGCATTTTCTTCCCCAGCTTTTGCAAGCATTTGGGGTCCATCTTTAGGCAATTTCTTTAACCATTTTATCGAGTTCTTGTATGAGCAATGTTCTGACCACATAACAGAATAAATATTCAATTCTGTAAAATTTGGAGTCCTACCCAATACATTACAAATCTCATCATATTCTTCAGGCAACAAGCCCAATTCCTGAGCAGTTTCGAAAGTTGTAGATGATAATGAATCCATGTATTATATTATTTGACTCAAAGGTACAACCAGGCATAACTACCTTAGATCTATGAATTCATTATTAAAGATATTTTTTTCACTACTGATTGTTAGTTTTATTGGATGCTCGTCAACATCGATAAGCATCCAGTTCCGGGATAATCTGTCCAAAAAAACAAATCATATTTTACTCAATGGGAAAATTGCACAATTCAATAATGATTCGCTTTATTATATCGACGGAAACATATCTATTGTAGACGGCAAAATAGATAGTATTCTAACTGAAATACCTCCCCATTACAATATAGAATCAAATATTACTGATCTTAAGGGAGCATACATTTATCCAGGCTTTATAGATGCGCATGCCCATTTTCTATATCAAGGTCTTGCCCTAAAGTCTATAGACTTATCAGGAACCAAATCATGGAAGGAATGTGTTAAAATAGTTGAGGATTTTATAAAAAATAATCCTAATGAAAAAGTTTATCGAGGACAAGGTTGGGATCAAAATGATTGGGAAATCAAAGAATTTCCAAATAATTCATCATTAGAAGAACTAAGTAGTAATCCTATTATTCTTAGCCGTATCGATGGTCATGCCATTTTAGCGAATTCCATCGCTCTGAGACAATCAAAAATTGATATTAATAGTGTAATTAAAGGTGGAGAAATATTAAAAGAAAATGAAAATTTAACAGGACTGCTAATAGATAATGCCCAATCACTTTTATCGATAGCAAAACCCACTAATGAAGAAAAATCAGAAGCACTATTAGCAGTTCAAAAAAAAGCATTTAAATACGGACTAACGGGAATTCATGAAGCTGGCCTCCCATCTGAAGACATAATACTGATTGATGAACTTCAGAAAAAGAAAAAACTAAAAATGCCTCTTTATGTGATGGTAAGTGAAAGTCCCAGTGAAATGAATTTTTGGATCAAATCAGGTCCACTGAAAACAAATTTGCTGGATGTAAGAAGCTTTAAATTCTACTCAGATGGATCACTAGGTAGCAGAGGGGCTCTAATGCGGGAATCATATTCAGACAGAGAAAATCACTTTGGGTTTGAAGTACGAAGCACTGATTATATGAAATCTGCCGCCGAACGATTATATAATAATGGATGGCAAATGAATACTCATTCGATTGGCGACTCAGCAAATAGTAGAATGTTGACCATTTATAAACTTTTTATTGATCCACTGAAAAAAAATGATCTAAGGTGGAGGATTGAACATGCGCAGGTCGTTCACCCAGATGATCGATTGAATTTTGGACTAGGCATAATACCTTCTGTTCAACCCTCTCATGCTACAAGTGACATGAGTTGGGCAACAGACCGTCTCGGTCCGCAAAGGATATCATATGCCTATTCATATTCATCCTTAAGAAAGTCTAGTGGAGGAATTCTCCCTCTAGGTACAGACTTCCCTGTGGAATCGATGAACCCTTTATATACTATCTATGCTGCAATTTCAAGAAAATCATTAGATAAGGGCTCAAAAGAGAGTTTTCAAATTCAAGAAGCTCTTACCAGAGAGCAGGCACTGATTGGGATGACAAGGGATGCTGCATATGCTTCATTCCAAGAAAAAGAAGTTGGTCAAATCAAAGTAGGAATGTGGGCAAATTTTAGCATCTTTACATCTGATATTATGAAGTGTCCGGAAGACAGTATTCCAAAACTAAAAGTATCAGAAACATGGATACATGGTGAACAAGTTTATGTTAATCATGTGAAATAACTAAATGAATTATAACTCGAACTATGGCTAACCAGGAACCTAAAAGATTATTTGACTTTGCTTATTATGCTTTAAAAAACCATCCTAGAAAGGATGCACTAAATACTAAATCAAACGGCATTTGGGAATCTTTATCAACCGAAGAATACATAAATAAAGCAGAGAAATTAGCAAGAGGACTGATCGATCTGGGTGTCGAGCCAGGTGATAAGATCGCAATTATATCTACTAATAATAGAATGGAATGGAATGTTTGCGATCAGGCAATTTTAAGTGTTGGAGCAATTGATGTCCCTGTCTATCCAACAATAACATCAGAAGATTATAATTTTATATTCAATGATGCAGAAGTAAAATATTGCTTCTTGAGCGATGCAGGATTATTTGATAAGGTAAATGCGATAAAAGATCAGGTTCCAAGTTTAAAAAATATCTTTTCCTTTGAGCCAATTAATAATTGTGATTCATGGGATGTGGTTTTGTCTAAAGGCGATGAAAAACATCAATCAGAGTTAACTGAACGTATGGCTTCTGTGAAACCTGAAGAATTAGCAACTTTAATATATACTTCAGGAACAACCGGAACACCAAAAGGAGTAATGCTAAGTCACAACAATATAACACGAAATGCCATTGCTGCTGCGGAAAGACTTCCAGTAGCCCCTGTGGCAAAAGGCTTAAGCTTTTTACCCCTTTGCCATAGCTATGAAAGAGTACTTGTTTATGTTTACATGAAAACTGGAGTAGGTACTTATTACGCGGAAAGCCTTGAAACTATTGGAGATAATTTACGTGAAATCCATCCGGAGGTTTTCTCCGCTGTACCTAGGTTATTAGAAAAAGTATTTGATCGCATAATGGACAAAGGAAAAAATCTATCTGGAGTAAAACGTTTATTATTTTTCTGGGCGGTTGGACTTGCTGAACAATATGAGCATGAGGGAAAGTCATTCCTTTATAAGTTTCAACTAAAAATGGCAAGAAAAATCATTTTCTCAAAGTGGAAGGAAGCTCTTGGGGGAAAGGTATTAGCTATCGCCTCGGGTGCAGCAGCTTTGAATCCAAAATTAGCAAGAATATTTGCGGGAGCAGGAGTGAATATACAAGAAGGCTATGGTTTAACCGAGACCTCTCCTGTGCTCACAGTTAATCTGCCAACCGGTAAAGGTCATGTTTTAGGGACAGTTGGACCTCCTTTGAATGGAGTTGAGATAAAATTAGATTCAGATGGAGAAATTCTTGCAAAAGGACCGAATATTATGATGGGCTATTATGGCCGTCCTGATTTAACAGCTGAGGTCATGACGCAAGAGGGTTGGTTTAGAACTGGAGATATTGGGAAAATACTAGAGGGAGGATACCTCAAAATTACAGATAGAAAAAAAGAAATATTTAAAACTTCGGGAGGTAAGTATATTGCACCGCAGAATATGGAAAATGTTTTTAAAGAGTCACCTTTCATTGAGCAATGCATGGTCGCGGGAGAAAATAAAAAGTTCCCTGTCTTACTGATACAACCGCAATTTGATTTTATTGCATCATGGTGCGAGAGGAAAGAAATAAAATTTACTTCAAATGAAGAAATGGTCAAAAATCCTAAAGTTATTTCAAGAATAAATAAAGAAATAGACGGTAAAAATGAACAATTTGCAAAATGGGAGCAAGTAAAAAAGATATATATCTGTAATGAACCCTGGACTATCCCGTCTGGTCATTTAACACCAACTATGAAATTACGTCGAAAGCCCATTTTATCAATGTACTCTGAAGACTATGAGTCTCTTTTTTGAGCATTAATCCAAAATATTTCCTGAATCGGTGTAAACTCTAAATCGATCTAAAATTTGTTCAATATCGTTTGCAATGGGAATTTCGAATTTCATTTTTTGTAATGTAGTTGGGTGAACAAAACCTAACAATCTTGCATGGAGTGCTTGTCGTGGGCAAAGGCGCAAATTATTCTCCATAAAGCTCTTAAACCTGGGATAGCCATGGAGGTTTGGTATCTTGTCTCCGCCATAAGTTTGATCACCAAATAAAGAATGACCAATTGATTGAAAATGCACCCTTATCTGATGAGTTCTTCCCGTTTCAAGGCGACATGAAACTAAAGTAGCAAAACCAAATCTTTCTAAAACCTTAAAGTGAGTTGTAGCTTCTTTACCATATTTCCCATCGGGGAAAACAGACATCATTTTTCTATCCCGCAAGCTTCTTCCCACATTACCGATAATAGTGCCTGATTCTTGTTTTATATTTCCCCATGCAATAGCATGATATTCACGTTCAGTTGTATGATCTGCAAATTGTTTTGCTAAAAAGGCTAGAGTAAACTCATTTCTAGCGACAACTAATATACCTGTAGTGTCTTTATCAATTCGATGAACCAAGCCTGGCCTTTCACTATCACTTGCCTCAGGTAAGGATTGAAATTCATGTAATAAACCATTGACTAATGTTCCTGAATAGTGACCATAAGAAGGGTGTACTACCATTCCTGAAGGTTTATTTACAACTGCCAATTCAGAGTCTTTATAGATAATATCTAAAAAAAGATTTTCTGGTAATAACTCTACAACCCTGGGAGGGTAAGCTAATACAAGGGCTACTCGATCACCCGGACGAACTCGATAATTACTTTTTACAGATACACCATTAACCCTAATTGCTCCTGCCTCAGCGGCTTTTTGAATTCGATTGCGAGATGTTTGACGCATTAGGTTAATTAAAAACTTATCTACTCTTAGCAATTGCTGGCCAACATCTGCAATAAAATTAAAGTGCTCAAAAAGCTCTTCATCTTCGTGCTTGTGATCTGAATTATTATCTATCATTTCCGGACTAATAGTCTGAGATTAGAACCATATTGGCCTTTGATAAAATATATTCCATTTGGAAAGGAAATTGAAGATTCTGTTGCTTTTCCATATTGATCAGCGGAAAATTGATAGATCTTCTCTCCTAAGCCAGAATAAATATCGAATTTTTCAAATTTTTTCGCATTGATTAAATTAAAAAATTCATAAGTCGGGTTCGGAAATAATTTGATCATTTCCTCACTCCAGACGGCAAAATAACCAAGGTCATTAGGCAAATTTCTTAATAATGGACGCATTAAAAGTCTTCCTGGAAGAAGAGATGGAAACCAACCATTCAGATCACCATAAACTTTTCCTCCATTAGTGTGCAAGTCCAATCCAATAGTAATTGCGGGACCCGTAGTCTGAATAATCCCGATGAAAACATTTTGTGGAACATAAATTCCATTTGTATCTAAAATAAAATGACGAAATGGAGAGTTCCCAAATGGAAGAACTGGTGCGAAAGAAGAATCTGATATGTATATCTGATCTCCAGGAAGACCTATACTATCTACCTCCCAAATACCAATTTTAAATGTCATGTTTGACCAGTCATACCCTGCTGAAGCAATCGATAAATCAAGCCCCACAATAGTGTCTCCCATAATAAAATTAAACTCTTGAGCAAGTCTAGGCTCTGTACCTTGAGACACACCATAAGAGCGCTCAGCAGAACCATCCTCCTGTGCATATCTAGAACCAAATTCCTGAGTAATTTTCAATGTATCATTGAATAATTCCCCAACATTCTCTCCATCAAACCATCCCTTAAATTTCCATTTTGAGGGGCCCAGCATATTTATACCTGGCTTTGATATTGAAAATTGATACGGAGTACTAACATTATGAACCAAATTTGTTACTACTGGCACGCTCAGACGAGAAGCTATTATATTTCCATTATCGTCTTTCCAGACATATTTCCCGAGATTTAACTGCCAACCTCCAACAGGAGGAATTCCATTTCTTCTGTAAGACACCGTTAAACTATCCCTCTCCAGAATTAACGAATTATAATGCCACCAAGGTATCTCATGAAATATTCGAGTTATTGAACTCGGTATTCTAGTCCATGAAGGATCAAATAAAAGGGTGTCACTAAGAGTTCTGTTTGCTCCAACTTCTAAGTAATCAATTAGGAAATGGTCAAACATTCCACCAGGCGAAGCGAAACGAGAGATTTTAAATCTAACTCCTTTTTGTCCATTTAAAATTGATGGAAAGGAGAATGCCGCAGCATGCCACTTTTCTTGATCTCCCCCTCCTTGCAATGAACCACCGTGAATCCATAATGAATCCGAAGGATTCCAAAAGTGAATAATCAATGAATCTTGAGTCTCCGTAGGATCTCCCCAACCACCATTTTGGATAAAAAATGACAATACTATATCTGTGGCACCTTGGAAATTAAAGTACGGAGAAATTAAAACATCCGTAATTGAATCATTATTTATAATTCCAGGTCGATATGCCTCACCGTTAAAAGAAACCCCATCAAATACAGCAGCGCCAGACGACAATGGATCTTTTGACCAATTATTCGCCTGCACAACTCCTAATGATGACCACTCGGGCCGTAACCCATTGTTAAAACCATCAATAAAAGGAAGAATTAATGTATCCGATGATTTTGAAGATTTCTGAGAAGCGGATTGACTATTTGTTGAAATAAACATCCTAATTTCCTCAACTGGAGTTTGAGCTTGAATCCAATAAAAAGAACCAGATAAGAGAAAAAGCAAAATATATTTCATGTATTCTTAATTATTCAATTCTTTGAGGTCAGAAAGCCATACTTGAATAACACCGCCGGTATGCACAACTAAATTACCATCTGACCCAATTGGGTTTTGTTTTATAATTGAAGCATCTAAATTATTTTGATCTCCATCCATAACTTGGATTTGTAAATCTGCTTTTTGAATTGCAACAACAGCATGTTTTAGACTAAAAGAAATAACATTTGGAACTGAATGAGTCGGAGGGCCAGATATTTGACCTACTAAAAGATCTACAACCGTCCCTTTTCTAATTAGGTCTCCACCATTTATGAATTTTCCATTTGCTTTTGCGCCTAAAACAATCCCTTCTGCCAAATCGGGCCTGTAGGATACTTTACCAAGAACAAGACCTCGAGATCTAAGATCTGATGTTGCCCTCTCAAAAGTTCTTTCAGTCAAAATAGGCAAGTAAACACTTTCTACTCGATGTCGATTAATTGTCAATTTTATTTTTCGACCAACTTTTGCTCCTGCACCTGGTTCTGGGTATTGCTGAACAACAGTTCCTGGTTTGAAGTTTTTAAAAAATGCGCTGGAATCTAGAACCTCTCCTATTAGTTGCATGTTTTCCAGGGTCTGCTGAGCTTCTTTAAGCGTAATGTTTCTTACATCTGGTACATTTTGAATTTCACCATGACCGGTTATCTGCTTCAATACCCAATTCAGAGGCAGCATCAATGAGATCAAAAAAACAAACGCTAAAATTAGATTGAACCAAAATGTTCGGCTTTTAAAAAATAAAATCATCTTCATAATTATTACAAAAATAACAATAGGGTTACCGGCTTCAGCTATATTTGAAGAATGCGTAAATGTTTAGGAATTATAATGGGAGGTTACTCAAGTGAATATAAGGTTTCCATGAACAGCGGCAACAACATGTTTAATGCAGTAGATCGCAACAAATTTGAAGTATTTGGTATTGAGATTAATCCAAATGGTAATGTAGCCTGGGATGAACAAAATAATAAAATTGAATTCAATGAAACAGAAATGACTGTGACTAGAAATCGCCAGACTCTTAAACTTGATCTATTATTTAATCTTGTTCATGGTCATCCAGGCGAAGATGGCACATTGGCTCTTAAATGGGAAACTGCAGGGATCCCCTATAGTAGCTCAGCTCCGGGTCCATCCGCATTAACATTTCACAAAGCCTGGAGCAACGGAGTAGTTTCGAGGATGGGAGCAAAAATCCCCAAAGCAATTTTAATAGATTCTCAAATAGATGTAACCAGCTTGAAATCAAAATTAAGTGATTTTAACCTACCTATTTTTGTAAAACCGAGCAGAGCAGGCTCAAGCTTTGGAATAACCAAAATTCACTCCCTTAACGATCTGAAAGAATCTATAAAAATTGCCTCAAAAGAAGATGATTCTATCGTAATCGAGGAGGGCATTGCTGGAATAGAATTAGCATGTGGTCTACTAAAAGTAAAAAATAAGATTAAAGTTCTTGGAATAACCGAAATCATCTCAAAAAATGAGTTCTTCGATTATGAAGCGAAATACAGTGGCTTAACTGAAGAGATAACTCCTGCCGATATTTCTTCAAATAATTCTTTAGAAATCGAAAATATTTCTAAAAGCCTTTACACCCAATTAAATTTAAAGGGGTTTTGCCGGTTTGACTTCATACTGCCTAAAAATAGTCCTGCCGTATTAATTGAAATTAATACTGTTCCCGGGATGACTCCTGAAAGTATTATTCCAAATCAACTAAAAAACATCGATTTGTCGTTGAAAGAATTTACTAACTTGCTTGCTGAAGAAGTATTAGAAAATGGTAAAAACCGCAATTTTCCCGGGATCTTTTGATCCAATAACCTTGGGTCATGTCAATATTGTTGAACGTGCACTTCCTCTTTTTGATAAGATTATTTTAGCTGTTGGATTAAATGCTGACAAAAAGTATTTATTTCCACTTTCAAAAAGAGTTCAATGGCTTGAAAATACTTTTGAGAAGTATCCAAAAATAGAAGTTCTTAAATACGATGGACTCACAATCGAATTTGCCAAAGAGTGCAACGCAAACTTTCTGCTGAGAGGACTTAGGAATCCTGCAGATTTTGAATTTGAAAAAGCAATAGCCCAAGCAAATCGAGAACTCGAACCCCAACTCGATACGGTATTCTTTTTAACAAGTGCAAAATTGTCATTTATTTCCTCCAGTCTGGTTCGAGATGTGATAATAAATAATGGAGACTACAGCAAATTTGTTCCAGAAGAAGTAAGAATAAAGTAAATTGATTTATTTCATAGCAGCCTCTGAAACTTGACAGATTGTTGGATATGTGGAATGTAGCTTTGATAGCCAGACCTTTTTGGTTAGCCAAATAGCTGATTCTATATCTTCCTCAAATTGGGGATTTAACTTTGGCCTTCCCTTAACATTCATGCGATACCAGTGAGTAGTTTTTTTAAAGTTAACTCCCTCAATATTATACTTGTGAATAGTTTTTATTAACTTTTGATCTAGGGTAATTTCTTTTAATCCACATTCTTCCTGAACTTCACGAATGGCGCACTCATGAAGTTCCTCGTTATTTTCTAATTTACCTTTCGGCAAATCCCACATTCCTAGTCGAAATATCCATAGAACTTCTCCAAATTCATTTTCAACCCATCCACCTGCGGCAGTAAGCTCTTGTGTTTTGTATTTTTGCGGCATGATAATAGATTCTGTAATAGCAAAAAAGCTAGCCAATTCCCTTCTGCAAATTAAGGCAATAGAATTACGTCCCAAAAATCCATTCATTTGGGCATCTGGGATGAAATCCCCAATTTATTGCGATAATAGAATAATACTTTCAAATCCAAAAGTCCGAAATTTTGTCCAAGAGAATTTATGTCTACAGATTAAAGAAAAATTCCCTGATGTTCAGGTTATAGCAGGGGTTGCAACAGGTGCAATTGGAATTGCTGCGCTTGTAGCCCACCAATTGGAGTTACCCATGATTTATGTGAGATCCTCAGCTAAAGAACATGGAAGACAAAACCTTGTTGAGGGAATATTGGGAAAAGGTCAAAAAGTTGTCATAGTTGAGGATTTGATTTCCACTGGAATGAGCTCGTTAAAGGCGGTTCAATCAGTCAAGGAATGCCAAGGGGAAGTCTTAGGAATGTCAGCTATTTTTACTTATGGTTTAAACATCGCCAAAGATGCTTTTCTAAAAGAAGAGTGTAATCTAATTACTTTGGGTGACTACAGTAATTTAATTTCAAGCCTCAAAGACAGCAATTATTTTGACTCCAATGAGATTTCTGCACTAGAGAATTGGAGAGAGAGCCCAAAAACATGGAAAGGGTTAATCTAAAAATTAAAACGAACTATTAAAAATTTTTGTTTGAATTTAAAAACATGACTTCTTTATTAGCAAAAATTCTTACTTCTCCCGATAGAAGTGTGAGTTCCAAACGGCCATCTCCGCAAACTCCTGTGGTCCTTGCCCGAAATAACTCACCGGTAGATAAATCTTTCCAGTCGCAATGGATATCCCAATGAAATAAACTTTTTTCATAAATTAACCTAATATCTTTCTTTTCCATCATTATTTGATTCACTATTACCTCTGCCAATGGTATTCTATATTCCTCTGGCAGATACTTTGAACCTAAAAATGAATAGCCATTTGGTGCGTTTCTAACATTCATTCCCAATCCGAAAAAAAAACGATTACAAAAGTCTCCTTGCCAACTTGCCTCTGATAATACTCCTGCAATTTTTCCTGAACCGATATATATATCATTAGGCCATTTCAGTCTTGCATTAAATCCATTGTCAACTAAAAAATTCATGATTGCCAGGGAAGCCGACATATGCACATTAATTATTTTAGAATTATCCCATTTAATTTGTGGGCTAATAATTGTCATAAGAAGTGAATCGTTCGGGGAATCAACCCAATCCGAGTCATTCTGACCACGTCCTTTTGTTTGTGTGTCTGCCGAAATGGCAGTCCAACGATCATCTGAAAAACTATTGAGTTCCCTTTTAGCAAATGAATTTGTAGAGTCTACATTACTGAAATGGTGGTATTTAATCTCCACTTTCGTTTAAATTTGGAATTATTTAACAACTATTTTATCATCCAAGTGTTCTTGATTTAAGGATGGCACCTTTGTTGCGTTACTTGACCGGTGTCAAAGTACGCATTTTAAATTTCTGCATGAAAAATACATTTCCAGCAATCATTCTTGAAGCTCTAGAAGGAATTTCAGAAGTAAAAGGTGAGAAAACTGTAGTAATGGATCTGCGTAAACTTGAAAATGCAGTTTGTGATTATTTTATAATTACCGAAGCTCAATCCACAACTCAGGTTTCAGCTATTAGTGGAAATATTGAAAAACGAGTAAGACTGCAATGTGATGAAAGACCATGGCATACGGAAGGAACCGATCAAGGCGAATGGGTTTTAATGGATTATGTCAATATTGTTATTCATGTTTTCCAAACAGAATCGAGAAATTTTTATGATATCGAGAGCCTTTGGGAGGGAGCTGACACCAGCAATATTTAAAGTCTAAGGTTATTTGAAACGTTATGAGTAAAAAAGAAACAAAGAAAAAAAGAGGATTGCCAAAATTTGGCCTGAGTTGGATCTACCTATCAATATTTGTCGCACTTCTTGCGTTACAGTTTTTTTCTAATAATTACTCTGGCCAAACTGTTGAGTCGGATTTTAATGAATTGACGAAAAAACTAAGCGAAGGGCATGTTTCAAAAGTAGAAGTAATTAATAAGGGTCAAGTTTATGTTTACATCGATAATGATACCCTTGCAAACAATGATCAATATAAAGATTTAGCAAAAACTGCTTTTGGCGATTCACCAAACCCAGGACCGCATTATAAATTTACCGCAGGAGATAATTTTGAGGAAAAAATATGGCGTTATTATGATGAAAATCCAGAAATAAAAAATCGCTTTGGGGAATTAAATATCCAGCATAGATCAGAAACAAATTATTGGACAGAAATACTATCTTGGATAATACCATTTGCCTTAATTGCTTTCTTTTGGTTTTTCATGATGCGTCGAATGGGAGGTGGCGCAGGAGGAGGGCCTGGTTCTCAACTATTCAACATTGGAAAGTCTAAGGCTCAAATGTTCGATGCTGATGCCGAGGTCCGTATTACTTTCAAAAACGTAGCAGGTATGGAAGGAGCTAAAGAGGAGGTTCTTGAGGTTGTTGACTTTTTAAAAAATCCAAAAAAATATACTGACCTAGGAGGGAAAATCCCAAAAGGAGTTCTGCTTTCAGGACCTCCAGGAACTGGGAAAACTCTTATCGCAAAGGCAGTTGCAGGAGAGGCTAAAGTTCCTTTTTTTTCGCTGAGCGGTTCGGATTTTGTAGAAATGTTTGTTGGAGTTGGAGCTAGTCGTGTAAGAGACTTATTTAAGCAAGCTAAAGAAAAATCACCCAGCATAATTTTTATAGACGAAATTGATGCCATTGGCAGGGCTAGAGGAAAATCAGCTATGAATGGCGGAAATGATGAGCGAGAAAATACGTTAAATCAGCTTTTAACTGAGATGGATGGCTTTGGAACTAATGAGCATGTCATTGTTATGGGAGCCACTAACAGAGCTGATATATTAGATCGTGCCTTGATGCGAGCAGGGAGATTTGATCGAGTGGTTTATGTGGATTTGCCTGAGTTTAAAGAAAGGAGAGAAATCTTTGATGTTCACCTCAAACCCTTGAAGCATGCCAAGAGCTTAGATGTTGAATTTTTGGCACGTCAAACTCCCGGTTTTTCAGGTGCAGATATTGCCAATGTATGTAATGAAGCTGCATTAGTTGCTGCGCGAAAAAATAAAAAGAAAGTTGAAAAACAAGATTTTCTTGACGCGGTAGATAGAATAATTGGTGGCATGGAGAAAAAAAGCAAAATCATAACTGTAGAAGAAAAGAAAATTATTGCTTTTCATGAAGCAGGACATGCAACAGTAAGTTGGTTATTAGAACACGCCTCCCCTCTTGTCAAAGTAACCATTGTGCCTCGTGGAAGATCATTAGGAGCTGCATGGTATTTACCTGAAGAGAGACAATTAAATTCAACAAATCAGCTTCTTGATGAAATGTGTGCTACCATGGGCGGAAGAGCTGCTGAAGAAGTTATTTTTAATCAAATAACTACTGGAGCATTAAGCGATCTTGAGAAAGTTACTAAACAAGCGAGGGCAATAGTAACAGTTTATGGTTTAAACAGCGTAATTGGCAATGTTACATACTATGACTCCTCGGGGCAAAATGAATATCAGTTTGACAAACCCTACAGTGAGAGCACAGCTCAAATAATTGATCAAGAAATTTCAAAACTAATTGAAATTCAATATGAAAGAGCAAAAAAAATCCTTCAAGAAAATAAAGACAAGCTTACACACCTCGCTGAAGACTTATTGAAAAAAGAAGTAATTTTTAAAGAAAATTTAGAATCTATTTTCGGAAAGAGGAAGTGGTTAACAGCTGAGGAGAAATTACAAGCATCCTTAAATGAAGAGGCAGAAATTGATACTAGTCCCAAGAAAAAAACTGCTAAAAATACAGACAAAAACAGAGATTCAGAATTGATTTCAGATGAACAACAGGAAAACGATTAAGATTTATTAATTTCAGGAGAATTCTACACAATGGCTGGACTCTTTGGAAAATTTTTTTCAATTTTAAGCGGCGCACCTGAACACAGCGTGCATGAATCAAATGATTCATCTAAACGCTATATGTCTTCAAGCGATGATCCTGTGGATTTATCTTTTGTAAAAAGATTCACTGATGGTGGTGGTTATTTTGTTTATTGTGGGAGTAAAAAAGAAATTATTAATAATTTAAAAGGTGCTGCTTCAGAGTTTGGAGAGTCCCACTTTTTCTTACCCGAGACTCCCTTGGTAAGTTGGTTTAAGGAATCTGGGCTTACAATTGCAAAAAACAATCCTTTAGATGCCAACGCGATGGCCTCAACATGCCATGCAGCCATAGCCCAAACCGGAGGAATTATGATTTCAGATATTCAGACATCTGGACTTAAATTTGCTCAATTACCTGCTATTCATTTAGTTTTTGCAAGAGTTTCTCAAGTTGTAAATTCATTATCTGATGGCATGGCTGCTATCAATAAATTTCATAGGAATCAAAGACCCAAGGCAATTATAACCTTGAAAGGGAAGATGGATGAAAGCGTCATGCAGGCTAAAGTTGACCCTAATAAAGGAAGACAAATTTACTTTTTTCTTGTTGAAGATCATCTTTTACCTGAATTGAAATGATGATAAGAGTATTTTGGGGAGCGGTCTACGCTCTTGCAATTTTTTGGATTTGTAATGCAGAAACATGGTCCCCATTGATTCTAATTCTTCCATTTATTGGCATTTGCATGGAATTTATTCGAATGAAAAAGTTGAAAACTATAGAAAAGTTAACTGGAATATCATATGTGATTCTTGCTGGCTGCTCAGTATGGTCAATCTCAGAATCATCAAATAATAATAACACCTCAATAATTTTTATCATTTTTGTTTTAATCTGGATCAGCGACTCCATGGCATATATGGGTGGACGGTTTCTCGGAAAAACACCTTTAGCCATAAAACTATCCCCAAAAAAAACATGGGAAGGTGCAATTATTGGTTTTTTATTTACTTTTTTTCTAGGTTTATTAGGTCTAGTTGAAATAGATCCTTTTTCCGAATTTAGATCAATTAAATCTTGGCAACGTATTTCATGGGCTCTTCCATTAACGATTGGAATATTAGCACCAATAGGTGACCTGATAGGTTCAAAATTTAAAAGATCTGCTAAAGTCAAAGATTCAGGAGTATTTCTTCCAGGACACGGAGGGTTTCTTGATCGTTTTGATAGTTTTCTCTTTTCTGTTATCGTTATCGCTGTATTTCAATCTTATATATTAATTCCATGATTCATAGAGAAGGGCGTAAACCACTTTCTATAACCTTACTTTTGTTGTGTCTTTTATACATACTCATTCAAAAGATAGCTTTACAAGACTGGATCATTCAGTTCTTTTTAGCAGTTGCAATAATTATATACCTACTTGTTCTTCAATTTTTTAGAAATCCTAAAAGGGTGACAAATTCTAAAGAAGGAGAAATTGTCGCACCTGCCGATGGCACAGTGGTACTCATTGAGGAACTAGAAGAGACAGAATATTTGAATGACAAAAGAAAAATGGTCTCCATATTTATGTCACCACTAAATGTCCATGTCAATAGGGCGCCAATAACTGGAAATGTGACCTACACCAGATATCATCAAGGGAAGTATCTAGTTGCTTGGCACCCAAAGTCATCTCAATTAAATGAAAGAACAACAGTTGTTATGGAAAATAACAAAACAGGACCTATATTATTTCGTCAAATTGCTGGAGCTGTAGCAAGACGAATAGCCATATATTGCCGTCCTAATGATCAATTATTGGCTGGACAAGAATTTGGGTTCATCAAATTTGGTTCTCGAATGGATGTTTTCCTGCCCCTTGAGGCTGAAGTTTGTGTGAAAATTGGTGATAAACCTAAAGGAGGAGAAACTATTATTGCGAGAATCAAAAATAACTAGGTATTTATTTTTTCTAAAACCCATGAAGAAACCAATTTGAAAACTTCTTCTGCACTCTTTTCTGAATTATCTAATACAACAGCATCAGAAGCCTTTTGAAGGGGTGAATCACTTCTAGCCTGATCATCATTATCTCTTTGAATCAAATTAGCCTTTACTTCTTCTAAAGAGACATTAAAATTTCCATTAGATCTGAGCTCTAATAATCGTCGGTTTGCGCGAATATCAGCATCAGCCTGCATAAATATTTTTAAATCAGCATTAGGAAATACAACAGTACCGATATCACGACCATCCATGACTAGATCTTTACCAATAGCCATTTTTTGTTGTTGAGCTACCAATTGAGATCGAACTATTGTTAAACTTGATATTTTAGAAACTATATCATTAATTTCCATTGTTCTAATATCTGTTTCCACAACTTCACCATCCAAGAGAGCAAAATTTTTACCATCTGAGGTTCTCTTAAAATCAATATTTAATAATGGCAAATTTCTCTCAAGCAAATCATCACTAATTTCTTTTTTACTATTTATCCATCCTTCCCTGAGTACTTTAAGAGCAACCATTCTGTACATCGCTCCTGTATCAATGTATAAAAATCCATATTGACTTGCCAACTTCTTTGCAAGTGAGCTTTTACCTGTTGATGAATAACCGTCAATTGCAATAACCATAATTGTTTACTTAAAACTTTCTAATTAGAGAGAATTGATTTATACGACCAGCAACATTGTACAAAGAGCTGCCATACTGAAAATTATTTTTTCCCGCTTTAAAAGTAATACCGGTGCTAACTCCTGCACTAACTCTTCTAGTTGTCAAACGATTCTCCATTTGACGACGGAAATCATAACCGAGCTGGAAATATAACCTCCCCCCCAACTGAGCCTCAACACTTGGTGTCACATGACGAAATAAATTATTGTACCACGGAAGATTAGTGTATGAAACAATACCCGTTAGTGGATCTTTTACCAATAATTGTGGATCTAAATATTTCAAATCCCATCTTTGGATATTACTATAAGTTATGTTGTATCGAAAAGGGGCATGTTTTAATTTTTGACTAAATGAAATCTGAAGATTTATCGGAAGTCTCTCACTCTGAGAAGCAAAATATTCAAAATTCCATCCCACATTTCGAAGTAAAACAACAATTTGTTTTCTCGTTGAATCACCAGACCATTGAAAAGCATAATCTGTAGATATTGCTTGAGCAGTAAAAGAACCATATGAAATAATAGGGAGTTTAATACCTAACCCGAGTGAAAATTGACCATATTTAGCACTCAATGCCATTCTTGGCATGACCTCTCTTGCCGTAAACGAACCTAATAGTTCTCCTGCTGCATTTCTTTGATCAAGCAGACCGCTATTAATATAATCCACTCCTAGAGAAACAAAAATATCTGAGGGTTTAAGATTAATTCCCCCTTTCTGAGCATTTAATATTCGTTTTTCACTAGGTTTTATCTTAAATATTTTTTTTGGAAAAGGCACACCAACAGTTAATGATCCTTGACTAAGACCACCTACAGAGGCCTGAGAAGTTATTGACCATTCACCTTTTTGCGACTCATTTAAACATGCAGGATTTAGTGCTGAAAAAGAAACATCTCCAGGATGAGCAGATGAAATTGAACCAAGAGCCAATAATCTTGCTGAACCAAAATTTTCAAGTGTTGCAAAACCAGATCTAAGAGACAATTGGGAATACAATGGACCCGACAAAAGAAAATAAAGAAGGAAATTTATTTTGAACGCAGCTGCGAATTTCATCCTACCAAGTTAATTCTTCATTGGTAATTCTTTAGCAGTTTTCACTTTCTGATCTAATACCGCCTTAATTAACACCTCCTCCATACTGTCAACATAACTAAAAATCATTCCAGAAAGATACTTCGAAGGAATTTCAAGAACATCTTTTTTATTAGCTCCTGACAAAATAATATTCGTTATTCCCGATCTCTTAGCCGCAAGTAATTTCTCTCTAACTCCACCCACGGGAAGAACTTTTCCTCTTAGTGTTATTTCTCCACTTAACGCAAGTCTATTCTTTACTTTTTTCTGCGTGAATAGCGAAGTCAATGCAGTAAGTATTGCTATTCCAGCAGATGGACCATCTTTTGGTATTGACCCTTCTGGAACATGAATATGAACATCATATTTTGTGAACAAATCATTGTCAAGGTTATATTTATCCGAATTTCCTTTTAGATAGGCCATTGCAATGGATGCCGATTCTTTCATTACATCTCCTAAGTTTCCAGTAATATTAAGCTTTCCACTACCTAAGGAAATACTGGTTTCAATAAATAAAATATCCCCACCGACTGGTGTCCAAGCCAGACCTGTAACGACACCTGCAATTTCATTTCCCTGATATACATCTCTATCAAATCTCGGAGCCCCCATTATTTCTATGAGATTCTCACTAGTTATACTGGAAGGGAATTCTTTTTCTTCAGCTTTTGACAAAGCTACTTTCCTTGCTAATTTTGCTAGCTCTCGATTCAGGTTCCTAACTCCAGATTCACGAGTATAATTGTCGATAAGATCAATCATTTCTGACTTGCCAATTTTTATAGAATTTTTATCCAGCCCGTGTTCTTCAAGCTGTTTTGGAAGCAAGTATTTCTTACCAATCTGTTCTTTTTCTTCCATGGTATAGCCATTGACCTCAATAAGTTCCATTCTATCTCTTAAAGCCGGCTGTACAGTTGAAATGGTGTTTGCAGTAGCAATAAAAAGAACTTTTGATAGATCATATCCCATTTCAAGAAAATTATCATAAAAAGTTTTATTTTGTTCTGGATCTAAGACCTCCAATAATGCACTTGATGGATCTCCCTGAACTCCAAAACCCAGTTTGTCAATTTCATCTAAAACAAAAACTGGGTTTGATGAGCCTGCTTTTTTTATTAACTGCAGAATACGTCCTGCCATAGCACCTATATATGTTTTTCTATGTCCCCTTATTTCGGACTCGTCTCTTAATCCGCCTAGTGACATTCTTATGTAATCTCGCCCTAAAGCCTCAGCAATAGATTTCCCAAGTGATGTTTTTCCAACCCCTGGAGGGCCATACAAACACAAAATTGGGCTACGCATATCATCTTTTAACTTTAAAACGGCTAGATGTTCCAAAAGCCTCTCTTTAACCTTATCTAACCCGAAATGATCTCGATCTAATACTCTTCTTGCCTTGCTTAATTTTATCGGTTGAACGGTTAATTTATTCCATGGTAAGTCTAAAATAAATTCAAGGTAGTTCCTTTGAATACCAAAATCTGGAACTTGCGGACTCATTCTCTGAAGACGTTGGATTTCTTTATCAAATTGTTTTGCCGCTATGTCTGGCCAATCCATTTTTTCGGCCCGGTCTCGCATTGACTGGATTTCTGCTTCATTACTAACGCCTCCAAGCTCTTCCTGAATTGTCTTCATTTGCTGTTGAAGAAAATATTCTCTTTGTTGTTGATCAAACTCGGTGCGCACACGATTTGCAATATCATTTTTTACCTCAAGCAAATGCTTTTCATAACTAAGATGTTTTAAAACAGCATTAGTACGCTTGCTAATATCATCTTCTTCAAGAATAGCTTGTTTTTTTTCAACATCAAGGTTCATATTACTTGCAATAAAATGTATCAAAAATGTATCTGATTCAATATTTTTTACCGCAATTTGAGCTTCAGTAGGAATGTTTGGAGATTCCTGTATTATTTCCATTGCCATTTCCCGGATATGCTGGATTAGAGCACGGAATTCAGTACTATCAGCAGCTTTAATATCATTTAAGTACTCAACTTTAGCTTTAAGGAAGGGCTCTTCACTTATAACTTCAATAATTCGAAATCTTCTTTTACCCTGAAGAATGGCCGTAATATTTCCATCTGGCATTTTAAAGGACTTTACCATTTGAACTAGAGTACCGACAGAATGCAAATGCTCCCCTCCTGGAGTCTCAGTATCCGGATCCTTTTGAGCTAAGACACCAAATAATTTTTTCCCTTTTTGTGCTCCCTGAACAAGTTTAATACTTTTATCTCGACCGGCGGTAATTGGTGATACAACCCCGGGGAATTGAACTGTATTTCTTAATGGAAGTAATGATATGTCTTCAAGCAAATCGCTATCAGGAATACTATTATCTTCTTCGTTAGTAATGAGCGGAATAAAGTCGGTCTCTTCTGAATGTAGCGAAAATGCAGTTCTTTCCATAGGTGACATTATTTGGCAAGAGCCATGCCACCTCGTAATTCTGACGTTTGGTCGTAAACAGCTGACAAGATGTCTGATTCAATTTCATCCATAACCAACCCTCTTCGAAACATAACTCTTTCTGCAGTTGCAATGGCTTTATCGATTGAATATTCTGAATATCCCTGTGGGCCACCCCATGAAAAATCCGGTATATAGTTACGAGGAAAACCGGAACCAAAAATATTACACGAGACACCAGCAACTGTCCCCGTATTAAATGATGTATTTATTGCGCATTTACTGTGGTCTGCCATAATCAATCCACAAAATTGAAGTCCTGTTGACTCAAACCTTCCTGAATCATATGAGTACAGTTTAACATCATCATAGTTATTCTTCAAATTTGAGTTACTGGACCCTGCTCCAATATTACACCATTGACCCAATACTGCATTACCTAAAAATCCATCATGACCTTTATTTGAAAACCCCCAAATGACGGAGTTATTTATTTCACCACCTACCTTACAAAAAGGCCCTATGCTGGTAGCGCCATATATTTTGGTTCCCAATTTTAATTTACTCGACTCTCCGAGGGCAAAGCCCCCACGAATCATCGAACCCTCCATTACCTCACTGTCTTGAGCTAGATATATTGGGCCATCTGAGGAGTTTAATGTTGCCCCTTCCACTACAGCTCCTTTTTCCAAAAAAACTCTTTTACCAAAAACTTTATTTGAATCTGATATAGTTTCACTTTTACGTCCTAAAGTCAGAAGATCAAAATCAGAATCTAATTCCTTTTTATTCCAAGAAAAAATATTCTCTGGCCGTTTTATTATTTGATAACTCCCATCAAAAGAAATCATGACTTCCCCATTTTTATGGGCTAACCATTCTACCCCTGACATGAGGCATTCACCATTTTTAAGCAATTTTATAGCTTCTACTAAATGAGGGCATGGTAAAAGCCCTCCACGTATGTGAAGGTCCCCCGGTTTCTCTGGAAATTTTTTTCTTAAATGCTCCGCAGTTGCGAATGATATATTTTTCGCATCGAGAATTCTAGACCATTTTTCAGAGATAGTAAGAATTCCAACTCGCAAGTCAGAAACAGGTCTCGTTAAAGTTAATGGCTTCAGAGAACTATGTTCAAGTCCGTCGTGGAAAACTATATCCATGAACCGAATTTAAGCCAATTACTTGGAGAATTTAGCGTATCGGTTACGGAATTTATCAACTCGACCAGCAGCATCTAATAATTTTTGCTTTCCAGTGTAGTAAGGATGTGAATATGATGACACCTCCATTTTGACAAGTGGGTACTCTTTTCCATCAACTTTTAAAGTTTCTCTTGATGGTGCGCAGCTTCTTATAACAGTTACATCGCCAGTACTCATATCTTTGAAAGCACATTGGCGATAATTTGTTGGGTGAATTCCTTCTTTCATCGCTTGATAATTTTTAATTAAACCGAGATTTGGCCCGATTTCCATTAGCGGCTTGCAAAGATACTTAGATTAAGTGAAACAACAATTAAAACTCTACTCCCTTTTTATTCTAATTGCAACTGGGCTCATAGCCTATTCATGCCAGCCAGGTTACGATACAGCCTCTGATCCCATGAATATTACCTTTTCTCAGGATACCATTTACTTAGACACTGTATTTAGTACGGTTGGCAGCTCAACTAGAAGCTTTACTATCCGCAATACAAGCAATGAGAATATATTAATAGATAAAATAGTTTTAGGCAAAGGGGGAGAAAGTCCATTTCGAATTAATGTCAATGGACTTAGTGGGGAAGATATAAATAATATCATATTACCTGCTTTCGACAGTATTTGGGTATTCGTTGAACTGACTGCTCCAGCAGGTGGCTCAGAGATGATTTGGACCGATTCAATAGTAGTAAGTAATAAAGGATACGTAAACGATGTAAAATTAATTTCTTTAGCACTTGATGCTCACTTTTACTTCCCTAACAAAGCAATTACAATTAAACAAAACCCTCCTTATTCAGATATCATAATCCCTTATTCTATTCTTCCAAAAAATGCTATTTGGTCAAATGATAAGCCTCATGTCGTTTATGGTTATGCAATTATCGACAGCGGGGGAACATTAGATATTCTATCGGAAACAAAAGTTCATTTTCATGCAGGATCTGGTTTATGGATCTCATCGGGTGGTGAATTAAAAATTGATGAGGCAAACATCGGAAGTTATTTAAACCCAGCAATCTTGGAGGGTGATCGCTTAGAGCCATTTTATAACAATATTGCGGGTCAATGGGGAGGCTTATTTGGAGGCTTATTCATTCAAAGAGGTGGGAAAGCAAGTATAAACAACGCTTGGATCAAAAATGGAACAATAGGAATTCGATGTGATTCGGTGAGTGAGTTAGAAGAAAGAAATCTAATTATTAAAAACTCCAGAATCACTGACTTCAGCAGGGTAAGCATATACAGTGGCTTTGGAAATATTGAGATGGAGAATGTTGTTGTTGCCAATGCTGGACTTTATGGGCTTTATTGCCTCGGAGGAAGATCGTTTATTGACCATTGTACTTTTATAAATGAATTTCCAGCATCTCGCTCTACACCTATGGTTGGATTATTTAATCGTTATGATGATGGTAGTGGACAATATAGATATCGAGATTTAAGAGAGGCTTATTTTGGCAATTGCATCATTTCTGGAAGTAGAGAATCAGAGTTAGGGTTTGACTTTGACCTAGATGCAGACTTCAATTATCAAATTCAAGGTTGTTTAATTAAGATTAAACCCAATCATTCAGCCGCAAACTATGATTTAACAAATACTAGTTATTTTTATCAATGCGTCTTTAACGAAGACCCATCATTTATACTTCAAACATCTTACAATTATGAATTAGATTCTTCTTCAAAAGCAATTGACATTGGTCTTTCAGCACCAGCAATAAGAGTTCCTTATGATGCTCAGAAAAAAAATAGAATAATAGACCCTGATGCTGGAGCACTTGAGAAAAATTAGTCACTTAAGTTCATACAGAAGGATAAATTATTAACCCCATCTGCATAATCCCAAAGTTGAGGATTTTGTGAATCCCCAAAAGCTGTATTAAAACCGTGGCCTACAACAGTTTGAATTTCATCTCCATGAATCTCAAGTTTTTTGTTTATTGTTGTCAAATCGAAATAACGACTATAGGTAACAATACCCACTGGCGGCTTTAAAGCCGCATCCTCCAGAAGGATCATAAAATTATTTTCATGAAACTTCGCTTTATTCAACATCAGAAGCGACCTCTGGTAATCATAGTTGCTAGCATATTTATTGTGCATAACTATATGGCTCCAATCAATCCATGACTCAAAAAGTCTTTGGATATCAAAATCGTTTGGCAAAAACAAATGAGTTACACTTCTACATCCTCTTCCAAAATATTGAAATATATCATTAGACAACAATTTTAATTCATTTGGAGTTGTTTCATTTGTTAAAACAGAAACCGAAGTCCTAGACCCCCTTAAAAGTCTGGGCACATCTTTGAAGTAATATTCGAAATATCTCCGGGTATTGCTACTCCCAGTTGCTATCATTGCATCCATACCATTCATCTTCTCAACAGGTTTTATCCTTGCCTTTGGGTCTATTTCTCCTAAAGCCTTAATAACTTCAATAGTCAAAACTCTGTCATCAGATGAAGGCTTAAAAAAAACTTGATTTCCCGACAAATAAGCACAAATAATGTCATGAAGTCCAACTAAAGGAATATTTCCAGCACAAATTATTCCGATTTTTCTTGAATACTCGACTTCATCAAGATGACTTCTTTCACCTATCCATTTAGTTAGATTTTCTTCTGATAGAGCCAAAGACCAAGAAAGCAAGGCATCTTCAATAAATTCAGTTGTGAACCAAGTATTCTCAGCATGAACTTTTGAGACAAGATATTTATCATCTTTCATTAATTTTAATTTAAAACCTAATTGTCTGAGGGCCTCAAAGCGTGTAAACATAATTACAAATGTATCTTTGTGTAAAAGTATTGAGTAATGGCCATTAAGATTACAGATGAATGCATAAACTGCGGAGCTTGCGAACCTGAATGCCCAAATACTGCAATCTACGAAGGCGGAATGGAATGGCGTTTTGGTGAAGGCACCGAATTAACAGGCTCCATTGTGAGCACTTCAGGAATTGAAACCGATGCTGAAAAACCTCAAGAACCAGTAAGTTTTGATTTATACTACATAGCAACCGACAAATGCACAGAGTGCATCGGGTTTCATGAAACGCCTCAATGTGCAGAGGTATGTCCAGTTGATTGCTGTGTACCTGACGAAGATAATGTTGAGAACATAACTGCATTAGAATCAAAGAAATCTTTTTTGCACGCTGAGTAGCAATGAGAATCTTAACGGCAATACTTATAATTTCCTCTTTAGGGAGTCTAGCAAAACCCATTCACTTACAATATCAATTCAATAATGATAGTTTATTTCTTAGAATGCTTAAAGAATTGAACTTTCAAGACCTTAATACTACATCTATTAGTAGGTTAAATGCCGGACAAAAGCTTGATTCTCTTATGCATTTCGGATTAAAAAATGGTTGGGGAGAGAATGATTTTGAAAATGAAAAGAATCTTCCAAAAGGTGTTCTTTATACAAAATCATCGGATAACAAAATACACGCATTCACCTGGGCAGTCCCTCTAGAGAAAGGCAGTTATCAGTTTTTTGGCCAACTTTTACTGAGGAAGAAGAATAAATTTCGGGTTCAGGGCCTTCGTAATATCTCCGATTTTAATGAATTCGATGCTTTAACTCAAAATAAATGGCCGGGAGGACTCATCTATCACATACAAACCAATCATTTTCGAAGGAAATCTCAATACTTAGCTCTTACATTCAGACCAAATGGTGACTCGATGCAAATTAAAACTGTAGAGCCTATAATTGTTGGTTTAGAAAATATATACTTTGGTGCATCAGTCTTCAAAGTGAAGAAATTTAATGGCCAATACTTCAGTAAACCTCCTATACGTTTAATATTAAGATATTCATCATCTGTTACAGCATCTATTCGTAGCGGATCTAAAAGTTCAGAAATATTTATCGATCGGTTAGGGCCAATGCACGGTGGTTTAAAAAATAATTATGCAGACTTCGGACCAACTCTTGCTAAAGATATTTTAATCTTTAAAAGAGGTAAATGGTTAATAAAGTGATCTGATTCTTGATAAAAATGAACTTCAGCCTTAATGGAGTATTTATACCTTTGAATCAATATTTTTTAACTCAATGTCAACAATATTTCTCGAATGAAAAAACATAATTTTTCTGCTGGACCTTGTATTCTAGCCCCAGAGGTTATAATGGGAGCCTCAGAGGCAGTGAATGACTTTAATGGAATGGGACTATCTCTTCTAGAGATAAGTCACAGGGATAAAAATTTTGTTGATGTCATGGATGAAGCTAGATCACTATCAAAAGAAATCATGGGCCTTGATGATGACTTTGAGATACTCTTCTTGCAAGGTGGTGCGAGTTTACAATTTTGCATGGCCCCTTATAATTTTATGCATAGTGACGGGAAAGCAGGTTACCTGGTTACTGGGACATGGGCTAAAAAAGCAGCAGCTGAAGCTGCACTTTTTGGGGATATTGTTGAAATTGGTTCCTCGGCGGATAAAAAATTCAGTTATATACCAAAAAATATCAATACGAGCGATAATCTCAACTACATTCATTTTACCTCAAACAACACAATTGTTGGTACTCAAATGAAAGATATTCCTAAAACTAAAATTCCATTGATTTGTGATATGTCATCTGATATTTTCAGTAAAAAAATAAATTTTAATCAGTTTAGCCTCATCTATGCAGGAGCTCAAAAAAACCTTGGCCCTGCAGGCGCAACGTTAATTGCGGTAAGAAAAAGTGCACTTGGAAAAACTTCAAGGTTGATCCCAAGTATGTTGGACTATAGAAAACACATTAATTCTGAATCAATGTTTAATACCCCTCCGGTTTTTAGTGTTTACACATCTTTACTGACTCTACGATGGATAAAAAAAATAGGTGGCTTGGGGGTTGTGGAAAAACAAAATGATTTAAAAGCAAAATATATTTACGAAGAAATAGATCGCAATTCTCTTTTCCAGGGCACTGCAGATAAAGAAGATCGCTCAAACATGAATGTTTGCTTCCTATTAAATGATGATTCTTTAAAAAATAAATTCAATTCATTTTGTGCAGAATCTGGTATTGTGGGGATAAATGGGCATCGATCAGTTGGAGGTTATCGTGCATCTATCTATAATGCCTTGCCCTTTGAAAGCGTTAAAACGCTTGTGGACATAATGAAACAAATTGAACTTTCATAAAAACCTATCAAAAAAATAAAAAATGAAAATCCTCGCGAATGACGGAATTGCAGATGTAGGTAGAAAACTTCTTATTAAATCTGGACATGAAGTAATAACAACTAAAGTTGCTCAAAATAAACTCGCTGATTATATCAATTCTAGTCAAGTTGATGTTTTACTAGTTCGATCGGCAACAACTGCCAGAAAAGAATTAATAGACTCATGTCCAAACCTCAAAATGATTGGACGTGGTGGAGTTGGAATGGACAACATAGATGTTGAGTATGCCAAATCAAAAGGTTGCGAGGTATTCAATACCCCTGGAGCTAGCAGTAATAGTGTTGCGGAACTAGTTTTTGCGCATATGAGTGGATTACTGCGTCATCTGCATGATTCTAATAGACAAATGCCATTAGAAGGAGAGTCACGCTTTAAAGATTTAAAAAAAGCTTATGCCAGCGGTTCTGAACTTCGCGGAAAAAAAATTGGAATAATAGGTTTTGGTAGAATTGGAAAAGCTGTTGGCAAAATCGCTTTTGGAATTGGGATGGAGATACAAGTTCACGATCCATTTTTAAAAAATGGGGGGTTTGAGGTACTCTTTGCTGATGGACAAAGTATTAAAACATCAGCAAAACTTCTTAGTATGGATGAAATTCTGAAAACCTCTGATATCATTACTTTACATATTGGAGGAAAAAGTGAGGTGATTGGGAAAAAAGAAATAGCAAAAATGAAGAAGGGATCCTATATCATAAACACCTCAAGAGGAGGAGTGGTGAACGAGGAAGCCCTGGATATTGCTCTTGAGTCAAAACTCATCGCTGGCGCAGCTATTGACGTTTTTAACAATGAACCAAACCCTGCAATTAAGCTACTGATGAACCCTTCAATATCTTTAACTCCTCATATTGGAGCAGCTACCAGAGAAGCCCAAAACCGAATTGGACTGGAGCTAGCAAATCAAATTATTACTTTGTCCGAGTAATATGCCAAAGTTAAATTCTTTTGCCGCAATAAGGGCTCCGAGAGCTCTTGCCGCTTTAGTTAGCACTAGAACCTATAAGAGTTACTCTAAAAAAGAATTAAACGAGAAACTAGCTACAAATAAATTTTCATTTCTTCACGTAATAAAACCTCAAGCAAAAAGCAAAAAAGAACAATTTGCGTCGATAAGGAAAAGCTTTGAACACTTCCTAGAAAACAGGAATTTCATAAAAGATGAAAATACTAATTTGTATATATATGAACAAAAAAGTGCTAACGGAAAATTTACAGGGGTCATTGGACTAGCGTCAATTGAGGACTACCATAAGGGTAAAATATTAAAACACGAGAACACTATTAAAAAGCGAGAAGCACTATTTTCAAATTATTTGAAAAATATAGGATTCCATGCTGAACCAATACTGTTGGCAAGGGAGAGAAATACCGCTTGGGAGCAAGCTATGTATGAAACTATGAAAACTAGACCTGAAGCCGATTTCGCCACAGCTGATGGGGTATTTCATAAGATATGGATTCCATCTAAAGAAAATATTAGAATCATAATAAAAGCTTCTGAAGCTATCGATAAATTTTATGTTGCTGATGGTCACCACCGCCTTTCCTCATCAGCGCTAGTTGGAGAATCTAATGGTGTTTTAGCTATGGTCATTAGCAATGAACAACTTAAAATCGCTCCCTTCTACAGACTTGTAAAAGGACCATGTGTAAATAATTTAGATTGGGCTCATGAGTTAGAAGCAAAAAGGCTTAACAAGTCACCAAATAGTCTACCTAAAACAGGCATATATGCATTAGATGATCGAGGCTGGTGGCATATCAAAAAAGATGATTTATCCTTTCCTGAATCAAAATGGCTCTGTGAAAATGTGCTTTCTCCTTTTTGGAATATTATTGATGAAAGGAATGATCCAAGAATAAGATATATTGCAGGTAACAGAAGTCCAAAAGAAATAAAGGGAAAGAGAAAAAAAAATGAGGTTTTATTTATATCCTGCTCTCCATCTTGGAATCAAATTCAAGAAGCCTCGGACAACGCAACTATGCTCCCACCGAAAAGCACATATATTGAACCTAAATTACGTTCAGGAATGATACTTTTTTCATGGAAATAAGAAAAAAAATAAGTGATATTCTTAAGGAAATTGGGAATAATGTTACTCTAGTTGCAGTAAGCAAAACAAAACCAGATACTCTTATAAAAGATGCATATGATTTTGGGCAAAGAGATTTTGGGGAAAATAAAGTTCAAGATTTAAAAGCAAAAGCGGAAAGACTTCCAAAAGATATCCGATGGCATATGATTGGACGAATTCAAACCAACAAAATAAAAGATTTTATCGGTTTCGTTCACTTAATTCATGGAGTAGACAGAACTAAAGCTCTAAGAATAATAGATAAAGAGGCAAGAAAAGCAGGCAGAATTGTAGATATATTAATTCAAGTGCACATATCTCAAGAAGAAACTAAGGCTGGATTTTCAATTCCAGAATTAATGGATTTAGTGAAAAACAATAATTTGAATAATTATGAAAATGTTCGCGTAAGGGGTTTAATGGGTATGGCTTCATTTACAGATAATGAAAATCAAATCACCCATGAATTCTCAATTCTTAAAGAACTTTTTGATCAATTAAAAAGAAAAAGTAATTCATCTCATTTTGACATATTAAGCACTGGAATGAGCGGGGATTTTAAAATTGCTATAAGAGAAGGATCTAATATGATTCGTTTGGGGACAGCATTATTTGGCGAGCGTAATTATTAAAATATGTTCGCAGTTATAGATATTGAGGCAACTGGAGGAAAAGTTGGAGAAGAGAGGATAATTGAAATTGCGATATTTCTTTTTAATGGAAAAAAAATAGTCGACCAATTTATTTCCTTAGTCCAAGTAGACTGCGAAATTCCAAAATTTGTACAAAAGCTTACAGGAATAAAGCCATCAGATTTAGTTAATGCCCCGAAGTTTCATGAAATAGCTAAACGAATCATACAAATAACTGAGGATTCTGTTTTTGTTGCGCACAACGCGAGTTTTGATTATCGGATATTAAGACAAGAGTTTTACAATCTTGGTTATGATTTTAGTAGACCAGTGATAGACACAATTCCTTTGGCAGAAAAGTTTTTACCTAATCTTCCAGCATATGGACTTGCAACAATATGTAAGGAACTAGAAATAATTAATTCAAAAAGGCACAGAGCTGACGGAGACGCACGTGCGACTGTCAAGCTTCTTGAGATTTTATTAGAAAAAGATAGAGAGAAATATATTGAAGGAGTTTATTTGAAACAACCTTCTGTTACGGGAAAGCATGCATTCAGCAAGCTGATTGAAAATTTAGTAAAGACTATTGGTGTTTATTACCTATTTAATTCAAAAGGAGAGGTTATCTATGTCGGTAAAAGTGATCAACTGAGAGTGAGAATTGATAGACACTTTCTATCAACAAATGAAAAAGCCATTGCTCTTCAGAAAGAAGTTGAAAATATTAGAATCGAGGAAACAGGGAGTTTGTTAATGGCAGAAATTTTGGAACATATTGAGCTTATGAGCCTAAAGCCTAAATACAATACTCCCAAAGACAAGTTTAGTCTTAAACTAGGTCTTTTCACAATCCCCAGCGAACAAAAACCTCTTTGGGATATTAGAAAAATACGACATGATAAACCGTTACTATTAGTTGAAAGTTTAAAGGAAGGCTACCGTTGGTTAGCCGAAATATCAAAGAGTTTAAAGATGCCGGTTGAAAAAATTGTTCTTCCAAGCCATATTAATGGGGTAAAAAAAGAACTTAAAAAATTAAAAAATGACTTTGGAATTAATTTAGTAAATCAATCTCAAAAATTAGAAAGACCAGTTCAAGCCCATGCTATTTTACAAAAACTAACCTATCCTGAAAATCAAATGATATTGATAGATGCAGGGAATAAAATAGGTACCAATACCCTTTATCTAATTGAAAACTACGAATTTATAGGATATTCTTCTGTGGCCCTGGTAACTGATCAAACCAATTGGCATCTACTAAAAAAGAAAAGCACACGAGTAGATAAATCTGTATACCTAAATAGTCTGATCATTAAATCGCTCAAGGATTATAAAATTAAGCCGATAGAATTTACAACCGCATAGAAACCACTGCAACTATTTGCGATATTTCAACTGCATATGTGGATTGGAAACTCTCGATTGCTAGAGCCTTTGTGAAAGTATGGGGACTTTCATATCTCAAAGACACTTGAAATGCCATTAACTTAAAACCAATTCCAATCTGATTGGACCAACTTCCACTTTTATTTAATTGAATATCCATTAAACTCTGAGTCCTAAGGGGAATGGAAAAAACGGGTGCATAAAGAGCTGAAAAAGGCCCTACATGAATACCCATCTCTAAAGGCACATCCAATCTGATCAAATCTATGTTATCCTCCCAAAGCACTCCAGAAATATTATCTCTATAATTTATGGAATGATTCAAGATTGTTATCCATGATTGAGGTTGAAAATAAACTAAACCCAACCCAGTTCTATAATATCCACCGATATGATAACCAGCTTGAGGTTGATAATAAAAAGCAAGAGGGTTATTGAGTGCAGCAGAAGGAACAACATTCAAATTGGAAATATGAATCCCTGCAGACAGTCCATGACTAGCAAATTGAGCACTTGCTCGTTGAGCTAAAAAAAATATTAGAACAAAAGTTAATACTTTACCCAACAAAAGCTTTACCATAAACCTTCAAATTTGTGATAAAAAATTTCTAACATTATTTTCTATTCTAGCCGGAATATCTGATGATTCTGCAGGAGTAAAAGAATTACCAGTCATCTTTTCATATAATTCAATATAACGTGACGATACGGACTTTATCCAATCTGAACTGAGTTCGGGGACATCCTGACCATCTTCTCCTTGGAATCCATGTGATATTAGAAACTGCCGCACGAATTCTTTAGATAATTGCTTTTGAGAGACACCCTCCTTCTGTCGTTCATGGTATCCGTCTTTAAGAAAATATCTGGAAGAATCTGGAGTATGAATCTCGTCAATTAATATAATGGTCCCATCTTTTAATTTGCCAAACTCATATTTTGTATCCACTAAAATCAATCCTCTTTTTGTCGCCATTTCTTGACCCCGAGAAAACAATTTTTTGGTGTAGCTTTCTAATTGATCATAGTCATCTTTCGAGACAATACCTTTCGACAAAATACTTTCTCTTGATATATCTTGGTCATGGGCACCTATACTTTCTTTTGTTGTTGGAGTAATAATTGGTTCAGGGAATTCGTCATCTTCTTTTAAACCATTTGGCATCGAAACACCACACAAATTTCTTTCACCTTGAGAATATACCCTTGACGCGTGGCCACTCAAATATCCTCGAATCACCATTTCAACTTTAAAAGGGACGGCTTTTCGACCAAAAGTAACAACTGGATCCGGAGAAGCGATATGCCAATTAGAAACAATATCCGCAGTGCTCTCAAAAAAATATTTAGCCATTTCGTTGAGCACTTGGCCTTTATGAGGAATTCCTTGAGGCAGCACAACATCAAATGCTGAAAGCCGATCAGAAGCTACCATAAGAATAAAATCACTATTAATAGTGTAAACATCTCTAACCTTTCCCTTGTAAACAGAAGTTTGTCCGGGAAATTGAAAATCATGATCTACTAATGAAGACATAGATATCTAATTATTTGCATTTAGCAGTTAGTGGCGCTAAGCTATTACTTTTACAGTTCCAAAAGTACAATTTATGCCAATCGTAACTCTTACTAGTGACTATGGATGGAAAGATCCTGATGGAGCGATTGTACGAGGAATAATTTATTCCGAAATGCTTAAATCTGGTGTGGCGGCACCATTAATAGAAATAACAAATAGCATCAGCCCTAGAGACCATCTTGAAGCTGCATATATTGTCAGGGAAGCATACAAATCATTTCCAAAAGGTAGCATACACATTGTTCTTGTCGACAGTATGACTCCATCTGATATGGAAATCATTGCCATTGAGTTCGATGATCATTTTTTTCTTGCACCTAATCATGGAGGACTTTCTTTAATTCGGCCAGATCTAAATATTAGTAACGCCGTTCAAATAGAGCTAAAAAATCGTCCAGAGTTAATTGAATCTGAAAGTCAGATTGCAGTTACTGCGGTTCATTTATTAAATAAGGGGCGATTTGAAACTATTGGAAAGCCTTTAAGCCATTTTAAGAAACTCCAAACTATACATCCCGAAATAAGAAATGAAAATACGGCTATTGTTCATGTTCAATACATAGATCACTTTGGACAATTAGTAACTAATGCAAATGAAGATTGGTTAAAAAAATGGAGTAAAGAGAGAGAATTTGTAGCTATCGCTAGAGGAAGAAAAATAAAAAATTGGATTTCTAGTAGAGAAGAAATGACAGAAACAGGATCCCTATATCTCAAAATAAATCGTGCAGGTTTTCTAGAAATTGGGATCATCGAACCTGGGCTTGGTGGTTCTAATTCTGCTGCTAGTTTGCTGGGTATCGTTATTCACGACCCCATTGAATTACAAATAAAATAAGTCGCGAATTAAATCAAACCTTATCACTGCGATAAATTCATAATATTTCACGAAATTTGAATCTCTTATTATCGCTTTTTCGCATTTAAATATGAGTGGAAATAAATGAAAAAATATATCTAATGCTGGCACTGGTGAAAAAAGAGTTTCATGCCTTTTTCCAATCCTCAACTGGGATTCTTATTATTTGCTCTTATCTTGGGTTGAATGGAATATTTCTTTGGATTCTTGATGTTCCATTTAATTTGATTGAAACTGGATATGCTCAATTAGATGGCTTATTTATGTTATCCCCATGGGTTTTTATGTTCTTAATCCCTGCTATTGGAATGAGAATGATTTCTGAAGAGAAACAATCTGGAACCATTGAATGGTTGTTTACAAAGCCCATAACTGAATGGCAAATAATCATTGGAAAATGGGCTGCAGGGATGTCTCTTATTCTTTTTGCTTTATTACCAACCTTTATTTATGGAATCACATTGTATGCTTTCGGTAATCCAGTTGGAAATCTTGATTTTGGATCTTTAGCAGGCTCGTATATTGGATTATTATTGCTTGCTGCCAGCTATTTGAGCATATCTCTATTCGCCTCATCTCTTACCCAGAATTCCATTGTAGCATTCGTCACTGCCTTATTGTTTTGTTTATTTTTCTATTCGGGATTTGAACAACTGGCTAATTTAGATGCTCTAAAATTTTCAGGGCTATTCTGGATGAAGTTAGGCATTAATGAACACTATACATCCATAAGTCGTGGAGTCATAGATCTCAGAGATGTGATTTATTTCATAGCGCTGAGTTATACTTTCCTAAGTGCATCTAAAACCGTACTTAAGTCCCGTAATTGGTAGTCCATTTTGAGTATGAGAAAAATAGACCTATTAAAATTTGGCGCTGTCCTTTTATTTAGCATAATATCTGTTTTCTTATCAGAATTTATTCCAATAAGAATTGATTTAACCCAGGACAAAAGATTTAGTTTAAGTCGTTCGACTTTAAAGCTCATCGAAAAAGTTGAAGACCCCATGCTTTTTTCTGTATATCTAGAAGGAGATTTTCCGGCAGGTTTTCAACGTTTGAAATTTGAGACCATAAGAATGCTAGAAGAATTTCGTGCAAAAAATCCTGATATTAAATACGTATTAATCGATCCATCTGAAAACCTAAATTCAAAAGCAAGGAGAGACACATATACTCAACTTAGGAATGCAGGACTTTCTGCTATTCAAATAAAAGTTGAAGAAAGTGATGGAGTTCGTGAACAACAAATATTTCCTGGTGCAATTGTTTCATTTCGAGATAACGAATGGCCCATTTCATTGCTTTTAGAGCAATTTGCATCTAACCCTGATGCACAAATTAATGCGTCAATTCAAAATCTAGAGTACACATTAGCTAGTGCTATAAAAGGATTAACCAAAACATACCGACCTAGCATTGCAATATTGCAGGGACATAACGAATTGAGCCCGATTGAAACAGCATCATTAGAATTATCTCTTTCAAAATCATATGACGTTGATCATTTTAACTTAAGAGAATTTCCAATTGATACCATAACCGGAGAGCCAGACCTAAATAAGCAAGTCATTTTGTTAAACAGTTTTGACTTGATAGTTTTAGCTAAACCAAGACAAAGGTTTTCCGAGTTAGACATTTGGTTAATTGATCAGTATTTGATGAATAATGGCAAAGGGATATTTATGCTAGATGCTGTTTATGCAGATATGGACTCTTTAAGCTATTCTCCTGAATTTTTAGCATACCCAATTTTAGACAGAATTAATTTAAGTGATCCTTTGTTTAATTATGGCGTTAGAATTAACACTAGTCTGATTCAGGACATGGTCTGCGCAACTCTAAATGACAGAAAATCGATAATTCCGTGGCTATATTTCCCTCTTATTTTACCACAAACAAATCATCCAATCGGAAAAAATTTGAACGCGATAAAATTAGAATTTGCAACGGCAATGGACAGCATTAGATCGCCAGGCGTAAGAAAAATACCTCTATTATTTACCTCCCCTTACAGTCGAAGACAATCGATGCCAGGAAGAGTTTCACTTGCAACATTATACAATGAACCTGATCAATCTAAATTTATAGATAAATCTCTTATTACAGCCATTTTACTTGAGGGTGCACTTCCCTCTTTTTATGCCAACCGAATATTGCAGAATACGGATTTCAAAAATCCTCCTAAAAAAGCGTCTAATGCTAAACTCTTGGTTATTTCAGATGGTGACTTTATTAAAAATCAGAGAAATTTAGTGCGTTCTGACATTCCCAGAGGTTCTCCACTACCTTTAGGTTTTGATCAATTCACTCAACGCCAATATGGTAATTCTGACTTCATACTGAATGCTATTGATCATATGTTAGATAGTGAGGGCTTAATAGAAGTAAGAGGTCGCGAAGTAGCTCTAAGGCTATTAGATATGCAGAGAATTAATCGACAAAAAAACTATTTAATAGGCTTAAATGCTTTTGGGCCTATAGTTTTAATTCTAATCTTTGGATTGCTCTATAAAATAATTCGAAAACAAAGATTCTCGAAATTCTCATGATGAAATTTTATATTAAACTTATTCTAGGCATTACATTAATATTTTTTTTTACTGTGATTTTCATATTCATTCATGAAATCAGATCCAAAGACCACGATGATTTTTATAATTTTTCATTAAATGACACATCAGCCGTAACAAAAATCTTAATCTGGGATAAAAGCCCTGATACTGTTTTTTTAAGTCGTCAAAAAAATAATACATGGTTAGTGAATAATTCATTTAAAGCGAGACCTGATGCAATTGAAGTTCTTCTCGAAACAATTCATCGAATTCGACTTCGAAATTTCCCCCAAAAATCTGCTTTGCCAAGAATTCTCAAAACCATGGCTACTTATGGCAAGCATGTAGACTTATATATTGATAATAAAATAGCTAAATCATTTACGGTTGGAACAGAAACACCGGATCAACTGGGAACATATATGCTTATGGACGGTTTTGAAACTCCAGTAGCTACTCATATACCTGGATTCAACGGGTATTTATCCAGTAGATTCTTCATAAGAGAGGATCTTTGGAGAACAAGAGAAATATGGTCATATAAAAAAGAAATTGCAAGTGTTGAGGTCTCCTATCCTGACAGTACATCCTTCAAATTAATTAAAGAAAATAATCGATTTAATCTCATTGGACCATCAGGTATAAATTTAAACGCAGATAATATGTCAAGCCAAGCCTTTATGAAAGGAATTAAAAGAGCTCAATATGAAGGAATGATCATACCGACTGACAAGGCATGGAGTAAAAGTGATTCTATCCAAACAACTCCTCCCGTAGGTATATTTAAAGTGACATATATCGACGGAAATATAATTGAAATGAAAATTCACCGAGTTCCAGGCGGGCCTGATTGGCTGGACAGCGATGGTAAGCCTCAACGCTACGACCCCGATAGATACTATGCTTTTATTAGTGACGGCCGCTTTGTTTTGACTCAACGATTTGGGCTTCAACATGTGTTGAAAAGTTATCGTGCATTTCTAACATTTGAGTAATTACTTTGTAATATGAAATTTATTGTATCCAGCGGCCAGTTATTGCGTTCACTTCAAACTGTTAGTGGTGTAATCCAATCGAATAATACTCTTCCCATTCTTGATCACTTCCTTGTTCACTTAACCCCGGGGAAGCTAACCATTACTGCCTCAGATTTAGAAACCACAATGACAACTGTCGTTGCTGTCGATTCCTCTGAGGAAATCAAAGCGGCTGTTCCTGCAAAGATCCTACTGGATACGGTTAAAAGCTTTCCTGAACAACCTTTAACTTTCACCTTAAATTCAAGTAGTCATTCCCTCGAAGTAAGTAGTGATTTTGGGAAATATGCATTGGCGTATATTGATCCTTCTGAATATCCTAAATCTGCATCGTTGAATGAAGCGGATTCGATTAATATATCAGAAAAAACACTCGGAACTGCAATAAACAAAACTCTTTTCGCTGCTGGGAATGATGACTTAAGACCTGTAATGAGCGGTGTTTTCTTTCAATTCACGAATGAGGGACTGACATTTGTTGCCACAGATGCTCACAAGCTGGTCAGATATTCGAGAAAAGATATTTTAGCACCTTCAACTGCTGAATTGATTTTACCGAAAAAACCTTTGACACTCTTAAAAACAACTTTGGGCTCCAGTGAAAATAATGTGTCTATTTCTTATACGGATCAAAATGCTCAATTCACATATGGCGAAGTAACTTTACTTTGTCGACTTATAGATGGCAAGTACCCTAACTTTCAAGCGGTAATACCAAAAGAGAATCCAAATCACTTAGTTGCTGATAGGATGGCATTATTGTCCAGTGTGAAACGAATCAGTATATTCTCGAACAAAACTACCCATCAGGTCAAACTAAAAGTCGCTGGTAATGAATTACATATTTCCGCAGAAGATCTAGATTTTTCTAATAAAGCAAATGAACGTCTAACCTGTAATTATCAAGGAACAGATATGGAAATTGGTTTCAATAGTAGATTTCTTGTTGAAATGTTAACGAACTTAGAGAGCGACGAAGTTATTATCGAAATGTCTGCACCGAATAGAGCAGGGATTTTGCTCCCGGATGGAGGCCTTGACGAAGGTGAAGAGATTTTGATGCTTGTAATGCCAGTTATGCTCAACACCTAAAACTCAAACTTTAAGCTATGAATATTCTTGTAATCGGCGATATTCATGGTTGCGTTCACACATTAAAAAGTTTAGTCAGGAATTATTGGAACCACGAAACTTCTATTTTAATTTTTCTCGGCGATTTGATCCATAAGGGATTGCATAGTGGGAAAACCCTTCGCTATCTGAGGAAATTGTCAAATAAATTTCCTGAATCGGTAATCGTTTTAAAAGGAAATCATGAGCAAATGGTTTTTAATGCCTTTTTAAAAGGGGATAAATATGCTAACTGGAAAAATCTCAAAAAAGATATTCGATTGCATAGTCTAAACGTCAAAAAAACATTGAAATGGATATGCAATTTACCTACGATCTGGGAAAATGATGATATTGTCATTACACATGCAGGTATAGCTGCAAATCAAAATGATAATATTGACTTAGACTCACCAAATAGTATTTTAAATAATCGATCGAGAATAAAAAATATTGGAAAACTTCAAATATTTGGACATGTAATTCAAGACTCTAATCAACCAAGATTTTTTCCAGAGTCAAATTCATGGGGAATTGACACAGGATGTTGGGTTGGTGGCGGTCTAACTGGTATTTTAATGGAACCGAATGGGAAAATTATAGAAATAATTCGTCAACCGACTATTCAGTCCGATCTTTAACGTCTCATTTAAAAAGATTAACTAATTCATCAAAACTATGGCTAACGGCAAATTTCAGATTCCAAAGGCAATTAACGAAGTAATTGATAGCTATGCACCGGGGACTAATAGTAGGAAAACTCTGCTCAATACCTATGAATCCATGCTAAAAGAATCTGTAGATATTCCTATGTTCATAAATGGGAAAGAAGTTAGAACAAATGATATTCGTGATTGCCACCCACCACATGACCATAAAAGAAAAATTGGACAATTTCATTATGGAACTAAAAAGCATGTAGAAGATGCAATAAATTCATCATTAGCAGTTCATGACGAATGGTCATCTTTACCATGGAATGAAAGAGCTGCTATTTTCCTAAAAGCGGCAGATATGGTCTCTGGAGTATACCGTGCAAAGATTAATGCGGCAACAATGTTAGCTCAATCGAAAACAGTTCATCAGGCAGAAATTGACGCTGCATGCGAATTTGCAGACTTTTTGAGATTCAACGCTAATTTTATGCAAGAAATTTATGAGAATCAACCTGTTAGCCAAGAAGGATTATGGAATAGAATGGAATATCGGGCATTAGAGGGGTTCGTTGTTGCCATAACACCTTTTAATTTTACCGCGATTGCTGGGAATCTACCTGCGTCTGCTGCTTTGATGGGGAATGTAGTAGTTTGGAAACCTGCCGATAGTCAAATTTATTCCTCATGGGTAATCATGGAAATATTTAGAAAAGCTGGATTACCAGATGGTGTTATAAATCTAGTTTATACTGATGGGCCAAGTTTTGGAGAAGTTGTGTTTAAACACCCAAGTTTTGCTGGCCTGCATTTTACAGGTTCGACATTCGTATTTAAACATTTATGGAAAGAGATTGGAAACAATATTAATTTATACAAAGCTTATCCCCGAATAGTTGGAGAAACAGGGGGAAAGGATTTTATTTTGGCGCATTCTTCAGCTGATCCAGCTGAAATTGCAACAGGTATGAGCCGCGGAGCATTTGAATTTCAAGGTCAAAAGTGCTCGGCAGCGTCCAGAGCTTATATCCCTGAATCATTATGGCCTGATGTTAAAAACATACTCATTGATCAAGTTAGTAGTTTTAAAATGGGCAGCCCTGGAGACCCCTCAAACTTTATTACTGCCGTCATTGATGAACGTGCATTTAATAAAATATCAGGATATATTGATGAAGTTAAGCGAAGCAGCGATGCAGATATAATCCTTGGCGGGGATTACGATAAAACAAATGGTTACTTTATCACTCCAACAATTATTAAAGCAAAAGAACCTCTTTTCAAAACAATGTGTGAGGAAATATTTGGGCCTGTTTTAACTATTTATGTCTATGCAGATTCTGATTGGAGCGAAACGATAGATTTAGTTAATAAAACATCAGAATATGCTTTGACCGGAGCAATCTTTGCTAAAAATCGAAATGTGATAAATGAAGCAACTCATGCATTAAGATTTGCAGCTGGAAATTTTTATGTGAATGATAAACCCACTGGCGCAGTAGTGGGTCAACAGCCATTTGGTGGTGCAAGAGGCTCAGGAACTAATGATAAAGCTGGATCAATTCTGAATCTACTAAGATGGGTTTCACCAAGAACTATAAAAGAAACACTTGTCCCTCCAACAGATTATAAATATCCTCATATGGGTTGAATCGATTTCAAAATAACGTAAATCTACTTTGAAGCACATTTAGGTAGAATAAAAACATTTCTAACTTAGAAAATAATTAATATGAAAGGCATATCTAAAAACATAAGTACTCCAGAAAGATGGGCAAGAGCCATTGTTGCAGTTTTTTTAATTCCTGCAGCTTTTATTTATGGTTATACTTTTTTCTCATTGTTACAAAGTTTTGTTGGATTAGTGCTTGTATATAATTCGATTTCCGGAATTTGCTGGACTTCACGTTTTTTCGGTGTGAAGACATGTGAGCGCTGATTTTTAAAAAATATCGAATCGACTTAAAGGGAATATAACCGCAAGAAAGAAAAACAGAGTTATAGCTTGAAAAAAATTGCAAAAAAGATTACGTTTCAAATAGAATAAATTCGCTGTGCCATTGTCGCGCCCAAAACAAGTTGAATTGATCTAAAACGCCTTAATCCGAACGATGTATTTCCCATCAAAATAGCTTCCTTTAAGCCATTTGTTCACGGAGTGAATTTGAGTATCAAAACCATGGATTTCCTTTGATAAATCGCCGCCCTTTAGTGCATAGATATAAGCACTTTTTTTGTCAAAAAATAAATTTTCCGTTAGAGATACCAATTTATCAATACTAGCGACAGCTCTCGTTATTATAATATCAAAAGAATCATCCAAACTCTCGGCTCTTGCATGAATTGCGTTCACATTTTGTAGTTTCAGATCTTTCACAATGGCATTCACAACTTTTATTTTTTTTCCTACCGAATCAACTAAAATGAATTCCATTTCTGGAAATGCTATTGCCAACGGAATTCCTGGAAACCCACCACCCGTTCCAAGATCTAATACCCGAAGTCCTTTAGTTTTAGGAATCAAATTTCCCAAAACTAAAGAATGAATAATATGATGCTCCCATATTTTGTCTTGATCTTTCCTAGAAATGACATTGATCTGGTTATTCCAAAAATCGTAATGAGCTGGAAGAGCATTTATCTTTTTAATAGCCTCAGCTGTTAAAAAAGAGAAATCTTTATACCAATATAAAGGAGCAATTATCTTTTCCAAAACATCATAATTTTATGAAAAAAAACCCATCTTAAATAAAATGGAGCAATAAAACCGTCGGTGACATAAAAATATCTTTTAGTCCAAAAAACAGAAAAAACCATCAGAATGAGTTGAACTAACACCCATCCAAATAATAATATTTTAAATTTTATTAATTCTAATATTGAGGCCTCTTCAAAGAAGACATTATAGAATAATAACAATCCCATAATATCCATAAAGAATAATAAAAACATAGGAATAAAAATGAACATTCTTTCTGAATTATGACGATGTGCTTTTCTTTCCTTTTTTGAATAGAGTTTATATTTTTTTTCCAATGAAGCTAAAGGATCCAAAACAGGAACTATCTCACCAAAACGACTAATATCGTTAAATAAAAACTCACCTTCTCCTTTGTCAATATGCATACTCGATAAAAACCCTTTTACATCAAAGAAATGAGAACGATAAAATGCGAAATTAACTGAATGCATCCCTGTTGTTTTTTGAGTCGATGAGAAATTAAATATCCTAATTGCTCGAATAACCGCCCACATATTAACCCCTGCTGAATGCAACCTTCGAGTTAAATTTTGATTCAAATCTGCGTTTACAGGTGCAAAACTTGCTATAGCTCCATTATTTAGTGGTTCCGTTAATTGAGTCAACCATCCTAAAGGGTCTTTAGGGATGAAGCAATCAGTATCAACTATGACTATCTTAGGTCGATTTGTTGACTTTAAGGCTAATGTAATTGCCAGTTTTCTAGAATTCCAGAATTTTTGATTTATCGGAGTTTTTACTAAATGTATCTGATTATTTTTCTCACTTAAAGCCTCCAATACACTTAAGGTTTCTATTTCACTTTGATCATCTAAAATAATGATTTCAATATTTTTGTCAATTCCAGAAGCTTCTTTAACCCAATGGTCAAAGCCAAATGAATCATTTCGACCCACTATTATTAAAGCGATTTCAGCTGGAGTCAATTTACCAGGTACATTCCATTTCCATTTCCAAAATGGCACTGAAATTCGCACACATAAAATTCCAGAAATAAATAAAGCTATAATTCCAATAGAAAAAATTTGTTCAATAGGCTCCTTCGTTTCAAAAATGAATAGGGTTTCCATAATATTCGACAAAAGTAGTCCAAATGAAAGGCCTAATTTTGAAGAATGAATTTTGAATTAAAATCTCAAGATAAAGGAAGTTCAGCTCGAGCTGGAATATTAAATACAGATCATGGGGAAATCCAAACGCCAATCTTTATGCCAGTTGGAACTGCAGGTACAGTTAAGAGTGTCTACACGGAGAATTTGACAAGCGATACACATGCACAAATAATCTTAAGTAATACATATCATCTATATCTTAGACCTGGAACAGATATAATACAAAAATCTGGAGGAATTCATAAATTTATCACTTGGAACAAGCCTATGTTAACAGATAGTGGAGGGTTTCAAGTTCATAGCCTCGAACACATAAGAAAAATTACCGAAGAAGGAGTGAGGTTCCAAAGTCATATTGACGGAAGTAGACATATGTTCACCCCAGAATCAGTTATGGAAATTCAAAGAAAAATTGGAGCAGATATTGTCATGGCATTTGATGAATGCACCGATTACCCATGTGACAAATCATATGCCCGAGAGGCCATGCTAAGAACACATCGATGGCTAGACAGATGCATAGCCTATTGGGATTCAAGTGAAGATTTATACGATTACAGACAAGTATTATTTCCGATAGTTCAGGGAAGCACATATTCTGACCTTAGGAAGGAATCGGCAGAATATATCGCCAGTAAAGAAGCTTTTGGAAATGCTATAGGTGGTCTTAGCGTAGGCGAACCTGCTGAAGAGATGTACGAAATGACTGAGCAAGTATGTTCGATACTTCCAAAAGACCGCCCTAGATACTTAATGGGAGTTGGTACACCCGTCAACATTTTAGAAAATATCGCTCTGGGTGTAGATATGTTTGACTGTGTCATGCCGACTAGAAATGCGAGAAACGGGCAAATATTTACCTCTGAAGGAATAATAAATATAAAAAATGCAAAATGGGCTGGGGATTTGTCGCCTATTGATTCCAATGGTGATTCTGTAGTTGATAATCGTTTTAGTAAAGCTTATTTACGACATCTTTTTATTGCCAATGAGGCCCTTGGTAAACAAATAGCATCTTTACATAATTTACGATTTTATCTATGGTTAGTTGAAGAGGCCAGAAAACATATTATTCATGGGGATTTTATTTCTTGGAAGAATAGTATAATTCCTAAATTACAGTCCAGACTTTAAGGGTTGAAAATATATGAATCGCTTAGACCGCTATATTTTTTTTAGGTTCTTAGGAAGTTTCTTTCTTTTTTTAGGCTTAGTTATGATGATTGCCGTTGTCTTTGACATCAGCCAAAAGGTAGATAATTTTATCAATAATAATGCAGCCATATCTAAAATAATCGGAGATTATTATATCAATTTCCTTGCCTTTTACGGAACAACTTTCAGCTCACTAATCGTTTTTTTGTCGACGATTTTTGTGACTGGAAGAATGGCTAGAGATAGTGAGATCGTAGCAGCTTTGACTGGAGGTGTGTCATTCCCAAGACTAATAAAGCCTTTTCTATTTGGAGCACTGGTATTATTTATTGGGAATTCCATACTAAGTCATTTTGTAATACCTAAAACAAATATTGCTAGAATTCATTTTGAAGACACTTATGTCCAAGATAAAATAGTTAAGCGTCCAATAAATATCCACCGGCAAATCCTACCTGACCACTACATATATATAGAAACATGGAGCCCTGAAAGACAAGGAGGGTACCACTTTAGTTACGAGAGGTTCGAAAATGATAGAATGATAGAAAAGCTGATGGCAGACTTTGTTCGATATGATACTGCGAAGAGGCAGTGGCAAGTTGATAATTGGACTTTAAGAACGTGGCTGAAATCAGGAAAAATGACACTTGAAAGAGGCCGTAGAATAGATACATCTTTTGCATTTGACCCAACTACAATAAGTCCAGACCTGAGAAGCACTTCTACAATGACATCTCCTGAATTGCTGAAATATTTAAAACGAGAGAGAATAAGTGGCTCTGAGGCAATAACTTCCCATGAAATGGAATGGCATAAAAGAATAGCGTATCCATTTTCAGTATTTATTCTTGTTTTTATAGCAGTAGTTTTATCCTCAGAGAAAAGAAGAGGAGGAATTGGAGGTCAAATTGCAATTGGTTTGCTTATTGCTGTAATTTATATCTTTTTCATGCAACTAGGAGGCGTACTTGTGTCCATACCAATATTCAACGCATTTATGGCAATATGGCTACCAAATTTTTTATTTACAATTCTTGGCGCTGTGTTATATATCAGAGCTGTAAAATAACTATTCCAAGTGTCGGTAATTTCCCCAAATGATCATTCCCCTATTTGGATTCACTATTTATGGATGCACTTAATAGTATTCATTTGGGGATTCACAGGGGTTTTAGGTAGATTAATAACTATTGAAGCTCTGCCCATAGTTTGGTATCGGGTATCGCTTGCAACAGTTTTTATGGGTTTGTTTTTTCAATTCCAGAAAAGACCGTTGTTATTTCCTAGCAAAAGTCTATTCTTTTTGCTCTTTTTAAATTCAGTAATCATCGTTCTTCATTGGATTACTTTCTACCATACAATTAAAATCTCCAACGTTTCACTAACATTGGCTTGCCTCAGCACTGGGCCATTTTTTGTATCCATACTGGAACCTATTTTTTTCAAAAGGAAAATTTATATATCTGAAATACTATTGGGTCTGGGTATCGTAATTGGAATGCTTGTACTCATTGAATCTATTGAAGGTAAAGAGATAGCTATTACTCTTGGACTAATTAGCGCATTACTTAGTGCTTTGTTTTCAGTATTGAATGGACGGATAGTAAATAAAATGAAGCCATTAGACATTTCAATTTGGGAAATGGGAATAGGGGCAATTATTTTAGGTGTCTATTTTGCTTTTAACGGTAGCTTGATTCAAGTGATCTCGTCTCCCACTCCAAATGACTGGATATATTTAACGATTTTAGCGAGTATTTGTACATCCTTCGCATTTGTACAATCCGTGAGAATAATGAAGTACCTTTCTCCCTTTACGGTTGTATTAACAATAGCCATGGAACCTGTTTATGGAATTATATTAGCTATCATAATTTTCGGCGCAGGGGAAACTATGAATCCTATGTTTTATGTTGGAGTATTTATTATTCTTACAGTAATAAGTTTAGATGCATATCTAAAAAGAAGAAAAAGAAAAAGAGACAATTATCTGTATCATACACCTAAAAAATCTTAAGAGATTTATACTCCAAGTTTTCCACATTTAGAACAAAGGGCAATGAGAAAGCTTTAATTTTAAACTTTGCATTATCGAATATGGAATACCTAGAGTTTGAAGAATCAATTAAAGAAATTGATGAACAAATAGAAAAAGCTAAAGCTCTTGAAACCGAGAGCGGTGTGGACATGAAGGAAAGTCTTCAGGAGTTGGAATCTAAATTATTATCCGCTCAGACTGAAATTAAAGAAAAACTTACGGCTTGGCAACGAGTACAATTAAGTAGACACCCAAGTCGTCCGCATACACTTGCTTATTTAGAGGCAATGACTAATAATTCATTTATTGAATTACACGGGGATAGGACGGTTAAAGATGATAAAGCCATGGTCGGTGGATGGGGCATGATCAATGATGAATCCTATCTTTTTATCGGGCAGCAGAAAGGAGTAAATACCAAAATGCGACAATTACGCAATTTCGGGATGCCTAATCCTGAAGGTTATCGAAAAGCTCTAAGGCTTATGAAACAAGCTGAAAAATTTGGAAGACCAGTTGTCGCTTTAATTGATACGCCCGGAGCATTCCCAGGAGTTGAGGCTGAAGAACGAGGACAAGGAGAAGCAATAGCACGTAATATTTTAGAGATGTCTCGCTTAAAAGTTCCAATAATTTGTATAATTATTGGAGAAGGAGCCTCTGGCGGCGCCCTTGGAATTGGGGTTGGAGATAAAGTTATAATGCTAGAAAACACATGGTACTCTGTGATCAGTCCAGAGTCTTGCTCCTCTATACTATGGAGAAGTTGGGATCACAAAGAGAGAGCTGCAGAGGCTCTAAAGCTTACAGCAAAAGATATGCTTTCCAATGGGCTAATTGACGGGGTTATCAATGAGCCTGCTGGAGGAGCTCATAGAAATCCAATAGAAATGTTCAATACACTATCAGAATCAATTTCTAATTTATATGCAGAACTAAAAAAAATACCAACGGATGATTTGATTCAAAATCGAGTTGAGAAATTTTGTCAAATGGGTGTTTATGAAGAATCCTAAAAAAATAATTAACCACCTAATATGGAAAAAGCCTTAAAGTCTAAATCAAAAAGACCCAACGATACAAATATTTTACCTTTATCTGGAGTTGGGAGAGTTCCTCCTCAAGCTGTAGAATTAGAAGAAGCTGTTCTTGGAGCTTTACTTATTGACAGAGATGCTCTTTCTAAAGTAATTGATATTCTCTCTTCAGAAAGTTTTTATGTTGATGGACATAAAAAAATATTTGAGGTGATCACACAACTTTTCGGAGATTCAGACCCTATTGATATACTTACAGTTTCTCAACGTTTAAAAAAAGAAGGAGAACTTAATAATATTGGTGGTGAAGCAAAATTAATTGGACTCTCAACTAGGGTTTCATCCTCTGCGCATATTGAATTTCACGCTAGAATTGTGGTTCAAAAACATATTCAGAGAGAATTAATTCGTATATCGCATAATATGATAGAGCAAGCCTATGATGAAACAAATGATGTCCTCGAATTACTTGATGTAGCTGAACAGAACCTTTTCAATATATCTCAAGGCAACTTGAAAAAAAATTATGAGGGCTCATTTGAATTGGTCAAACAAGCTCTTCAAAAAATCGAAGATATTTCAAAAAAAGAAGGATTGTCAGGTGTTCCTTCAGGGTTTAAAGCAGTTGATCGTGTAACTGCAGGATGGCAAAAGTCTGATTTAATTATAATTGCTTCCAGACCAGGAATGGGAAAGACAGCTTTATCCCTCAGTATGGCCCGAAATATGGCGATTGATCATAATATCCCAATCGGTGTGTTTTCACTGGAAATGTCCTCAGTGCAATTAATTACTAGATTAATAGCCTCAGAAACTGGTATTGACTCAGAAAAGTTGAGAAAAGGGAATTTAGAGCCAATAGAATGGCAACAGCTAAGCTCTAAAGTAAAAAAATTAGAGGATGCGCCAATCTATATAGACGACACTCCTGGACTATCTATTTTCGATCTCAGAGCAAAGTGTAGAAGATTAGTTGCCCAGCATAAAGTGGAAATAATTGTTATTGATTATTTACAGTTAATGACTGCTGGAGTAACAAAGTCTAATGGCAATCGCGAACAAGAAATTTCTACTATATCTAGATCCCTAAAAAGTATTGCAAAAGAACTTGATATTCCTGTTATCGCATTGTCTCAATTAAGCCGAGCTGTTGAAACGAGAGGAGGAAGCAAGAGACCTTTACTTTCAGACTTAAGAGAGTCTGGGGCAATAGAGCAAGATGCGGATATAGTTTCATTTATCTACCGACCGGAATACTATCAGATACATGAATGGGACGATGACGGGACTCCATGTGATGGGCAAGGTGAATTAATAGTCGCAAAACATCGTAATGGGTCATTAGATAAAGTGCGGTTGAGATTTGAAGCCAACATGGCTAAATTTAGTGATCTCGAAAATATAGGTATGGCTTCAAACCCAGCTGTATATGAGTCAAGAATGAATGCTGCAGCTGGAGATCAATTCGGTGAGGATATCAACCCTAATAATGATGATCCCTTTTAAAATTCGCAGGCACTTCTTTATTTACGGTTTAATGAACGAGTTTATCCCAATTATAAATAACTTTTAATTGAACATTCTCCATCGACCAGTAATCCTTAATGAAAGGGGTGGTGATGGATAGTCTTCTACGAGAAAAACACTATTTGGCAGCCATCCTTGGTTCATGTTTTGGAAATTAAATATAATTTCAGCTTCTGACTTAAACCTTACTCCAAAAAACGGACTAATTAAACCACTCAAATATTTATCACTTTGCATTTCCGAATTGTTAAATGCAAAAGTTCCACTTTCAGCAATATAAAAAGGCCTATTCCATTTACCTGCCCATCCCGTTGCATTGATTCCAAAGAATATTGAGGTATTTGGATTTAAGGCCCATTCTTTACTATAAAATAATTCACCAACATAAGGAGCAATTCCCAAGTCTCGACGCGAAGTACTAGAATAATATAATTTATATTTCAATGACTTAACTAAATCACCAATAATAGAAAATCGCAAAACATTGTAACCCTCTCTAAATGACCAAACTGGATCGTTATTATTTATCGATTTAGTCAAAACATTATCCCCTTGAGAAATGAGGATTGAAGAACTTAGACGAATCTTTTTTAGCTTTAAAAATACTACCCCACTCTGGTAAGACACACTCTCACGCAATTGACCCGACCAAAATGGCAGTAGTTTTCTTTTCGCATTCATACTGGAAAAAAGTATTCCTTTTAAAATATTTACAGGGCCAATAGAAAAATCAAATGTTGCCGATCGCAATCGATACTCAAAATCAAAAACCGCATTACGCAAGCTTAAATATGGATCCCAAATAATACCATTTGACGAATCTATTGAATTCCGCTTTTGTATTCTGTTCTGAACTCCTAAAGAAAAATAAACTTTATCGTTTGTACTCCAACGGGAAATTGATAATTCAGTTCGGGTTTTTTGAGATTCCAAGCTATCGTTAATCATTAAACTTGGTGCATCAAATATCCTATTGTGCAAAAACCCTGAAGACCTCAAGTGATATTGGTATTTACTTTCCGATAATTTCATAGTTGAGATAGAAGCCTCCCAGCTTAGGGACTTATATAAAGAAGTTACATCATTAGAGAATCTAGTCGATACTAATTCCCTATTCCAATTAAATCGATTCGAATCCAATTGACTCATATCAACAACACCGCCATTCTCTTGGGATTCACCTGCCTGGTATCTAACCATAGCTTTCCAAGCCAGGCCTGCCTTTGGCCGTAGAGCAATAGTTTTAAGTAATAAATCATCTCTCAAATATGATTCATTTACCAAGGTTCCCCGTGTTTGCGTTCGTATATATCGAACATCATAATGTTCATTGGGATTCGCACTAGCACTAGCTCTAAAGCCAAAAGACTGTCCACGTCCATGACCCTCTGAATAAAGCCATTCAAGCATCGGTAATGGACCTCTTCGAAAATTAAAAGCCAAAGAGCTGCTTCTCGAGCTTAAAAACCCAGAAAAACTATGATCCTCAGTATCCAATCCATGTAATGGATCATATAGTGGAGAGCCTACACTTCCAATTAAAGTGTTCAAATTTCTCCAAATTGGTTCCGTCCCTTGAATTTTATAGTCTACTAAATTAATTTTTCTCCAATCCGCAGAATCATTAATAAATATATTCTCTAAGATTTGAAATCTCGTAATAATCTGATTTTCAAATGCAGTATCATCGTTGGCATAGTTTAGCGGAATCAAAATATTCGAGTCAGCTACATAAACATCCAACTGAGATGAATCATTGCTTTGAGCGCAAATAGTCAGACCACCATAGAGCAAACCTAAAAAACTCAACCCATATCTACCCATCATTATAAATTTAAGGGATTTGAGACACCAAAAGTAAATATTTCATCATTGACCTTTTAAAACGCAAAAACCCTCGCTAAAGCGAGGGTTTCGTATGAGTTATGGCGGCGTCCTACTCTCCCGGAATTAACCAGTACCATCGGCGCAATCGGGCTTAACGACTCTGTTCGGAATGGAAAGAGGTGATCCCCGACGCAATAACCACCATGTTTTAACAAGGTAATTTGGCATATCGGAAGCAACATAAAAAAATCGGGACAAAAAATCCACGGGTAATTAGTACTACTCGGCTATGACATTACTGCCTTTACACCTATAGCCTATCAACGTCCTCATCTTGAACGACCCTTAAGAGAAATCTCATCTTGAAGTGGGCTTCGTACTTATATGCTTTCAGTACTTATCCCAACCGCACGTAGCTACCCTGCGATACAGCTGGCGCCATAACAGGTACACTAGAGGTGCGTCCGACATGGTCCTCTCGTACTAATGTCAGCTCTCCTCAAATTTCTAACGCCCATAGTAGATAGAGACCGAACTGTCTCGCGACGTTCTGAACCCAGCTCGCGTGCCACTTTAATGGGCGAACAGCCCAACCCTTGGGACCTTCTCCAGCCCCAGGA
>MDSW01023347.1_pt1 | contig 68069 bp, 37 predicted proteins | sample 811171 | NCBI WGS metagenome assembly MDSW01 (sample SAMN05326641, study PRJNA326480) | marine metagenome | isolation source: seawater | place: Atlantic Ocean: North West | collected 2012
ACGCGTCTTCGCGTTCTTCTTCTGCATGTCCTCGATCTGGTTGAGACCAGGCTTGAGGATGTTGTACGCAACCCAGCCGAGCACGGGCACGAACGCACCGAAGATGAGGATGCGCGCGTCGAGACCAGCATTCTGCATCAGCTCCGTCGCGGCGTCGGCCTCCTCCGGCATACCCGCGAGCGCGGCGGCGGACAAGCCGAGACCGAGAGGGATACCCTTCTTACCCCTCGCGTTTTTCTCCTGCATGGAGTTAAACTGGTTCAGTCCCGGTGTCAAGATGTTGTACAGAACCCAGCCAATCGCAGGACCAAGGATCCCAAGGAAAATGAGAGCCCGGCTGTCGAAGCCCGCGACTTGGGACAGAGATTCACTGGCGGCACTTGCCTGTTCGGTGCCGAACGCGAGGGCGCCCGCGAGCGTGAGCGCGGCGGTCTGCGATGTCGAGGGGACAGGCGTGGTTCACGTCAGTTCACGTCGCGAGGAAACGTCGATCGCGCGCGGGGAGGACGCGAGAGTCCGGTTGCCGCTATTCTCGTCGAGGGCCGATCGGATTTCATTTCCCCGCGAGTTTCGAGCGAGGCAACCTCGAGCGATCGTCCCGCGCGCGCGTCCGAGGACCGCGCGCGACGCGCGTTCGCGTTCGATTCGATTCGATGAGGTCGTACAGAACGTCGACGACGCGCTTCGCGCGATACATCGCGCTCGAAGACGTCGCGCGCGCGTCGAACCCGGCCGATCGAATCGGATAGCGCGGAGGCTTCGCTGGCTTGTTACGCACCTGGCCGAGCTGAAGGTCGTCGGTCTGCGACTCGGCCGCGGCGGACGCGGAGACGCGCACCGCGGCCGGCCGGACGGGAAGCGGCTTCACCCCGACGGCGCGGAGGCCGCGGGTGGAAACCTTCGCACGAACGGAGACGCGCGCCGAGACGGCCGCGCTCAGCACCGGCATAGCGATCGAAGCCATCGTTACCGGCGTGTGTGCGAAATGAACGCCACTGGAAAAGATTTCAGTCCTCACCGGAGGCGACAGGCCCGCGCGCTGGACCAATCACGTCGAGGCAGTGAATCGCAGTGAAGCGTCGCGAATCGACGGTTTATGACTCGTCGATTTTTGTACCGTAGGGGAAACTAGACTCAGTGCGCGTACGAGTACGCGTACGAAAAAATTCCCCGACCCCCGCGCCCGTAACGTTGTTTGTTTTGCCGTCGTTATTAGACACACGTCGCCGTGCACGGCTTCACGAAGAATGCTAAATTCGTCGCCTCCTATCTCCACGCCCCCCCATTTCTTGTTTCGTTCTATCTTTTCCTACGTCGTTTTGCGCCTATGTGCAAACATCGTCGACCGCATTCATTCGTCTTCCGCGTCGTCGTCGCGCCTCACCTCAATTGCCCGCGCGTCCTCCTCCTCCCCGTCTCACTTATTCGGCGGCGCGGGCAACGCCGCGGCCGCGCCGCCCGCAGTCCCCGCGGTCAGCTGCGCGAGCGGGTTCTCCTCCGTCGGGTTCGCGACTTTCCTGAACTCCGTGAGCACCGGGTATATGTTCTCGAACGCCTGGTAGATGTCCTCGCGCTTCTTCCCACCCGTGAGGACGATCTTCCCGCTGACGAAAATCAAGAGCACAATCTTAGGGACGACCATGCGGTATATCAGACCCGGGAACAGCTCCGGTTCGTACTGCGCGAAGTGCCCGTGCGACCACGCGAGGCCTTCGAGGCGAATCGGAAACTTCACGTCGCACGAGCCGACCATGTTTTGAATCTTAAACTCCTGCGTCGTCGACGGGCGAGCGAAGAGAGCGACGGTGAGCGACGGGGTCGTGGAGCGTCTCGGGTACTACGCCGCGCGCGCATCGCATCGCGGAAAGAGTATCGCATCGTGTCTGCGCGCGAACGAACCTTAAACTGCGCCGGGAACCCCAGCTTCGAGATGACCTTCGCGTACTTCCTCGCCGCTTCTCTCGCGAGCGCCTCGGTCTTCGCGCCCGTGCACACCATCTTCCCGCTGCTGAATATGAGCGCGGTCGTCTTCGGCGCTCGGATGCGCATGATCGCCGCGGCGAAACGCTGAGATGATTGGGGAGGGGGAATGGAGAGCGCGCGTCGGCGATGGCGCGGGGAGGAGACGTCGCGGCGGGCGCCAATTCAGCGCGCGCGGTTGGTAAATTTAGGGTTTCCTCACCTTCGGGTTGTACTCCACGTTGCGCGCGTGGAAGGCGATCGTCTTCAAGTCGAGCTTGCAGTCCAGGTTAACGGTCGCGACGATGTTCCTACGGTGGAGGGAGGGGAAATCAGCGTCTTCTCGAGGGCGAGGGAGCCCAGATCGGGCGAGGGAATCTGGTGCCCGTTTTTTCGCGTCACGACGAATTCGCGCGGGCGGGGCGCGTACTGTAGCGTCGGCACGATCCCGGACGGATGCACGTTGAGATCCACCGCTTCCTCCACCGCGGTCGCGGGCGCGGGGACGGTCGCGAGCGCGGCCGCGTTCGCGTCCGCCGCGGGCTGACCCGGCGCGAGCTCGGACGCCATGGCGACGTCGACGACCGAATTCGGGCGGGAGAACGACCCCTCGCTTCGTCGCACGAAGGCTTTCGAACGCCTCTCGCTTCTCGCGCCGTCGACGAGAACGAGCGGGGGAGCCCCGAGTGGGGTGCCCGGGGGGGCGCGAGCTCAGGAGAGGACCCGCAGAAGTCTTCGCGTGTTCCTCCGACCCGATCGATCCACGACCTCGAGCTTCCGGCGACAGAAGGGATGCGAGAGCGCGGACGATTCGTGCGGAGAACGCGAAGACTGTGCGCGGCACAGTGATCGCGTAGGTCGCCCTTTTGAGCATTTTCTAAAGTCTTCCACGACGCGCGCGCCCTCACATACGCGCGCCGCGGACGAGCGAACGCGCCGCTCGTCGACATGACGCTCTTCACGAAGATTACCGGCGAGGTGGACGACGCGAACGTCGAGCTCGACGCGCTGGTGCGTCCGTCTACGCGCCCTGAAAAGCGACGCGCGACGACGCGATCCGTCGTGTCGACACCTCTTGTTAAACGCGCGTCGTTCCTCGTTCTCACGCCCAGATCCCCCGACTCGATCTCGCAGGCGAGCGCGTCCGCGAGCTCCGATTCCGCGCTCGCGCGTCAAGCGCGCGTCGACGCGGTCATCGCGAAGCTCACCGCGGCGAAACCCAGCGTGGATAAGATGCACAAGTCCGCGATGGAGACGGACCCGGACAAGAAGGTGTACGGTGCCGCGATGGCGACGAAAATCGCCGCGCTGCACGCGTCGTTCGCGACGACGTGGAAGAAGTCCGAGACCGTCAAGGCGAGCATCGACCCGGCGGCCGCGGAAGAGACGATCGCGTTAGAGAAAGCGGCGAAAGCGAAAGCGGAGGCGGAGGAGGCGGAGAGGAAGAGGAAAGAAGCCGAGGCCGCGGCGGCGGAGGCGGCGCGCGTCGCCGCGGAAGCCGCCGCGGCGGAGGCGAAACGCAAAGAAGAGGAAGAGAAGCAGCGAGCGATCGAAGAAGAGAAGAAGAAGGTCGAGCAGGCGAAGCTTCAGAAGATCGCGGACGAGAAGGCTGCGAAGGAAGCGGAGGAGGCTTCCAAGGCGGCGGCGGCGAAAGCGAAAGAAGAGGAAGCCGCGGCGGCGAAGAAGAAACGCCAGGAAGAAGCTGCGGAGAAGAAAGCCGCGCTCGTCGCGCGCGTCGCCGCCGCGACGACGTCGCCGTCCCCGAGCACTCCCGCGGCCGCGACGGCGCCGTCCCCGCAGCCGTCCCCGTCGTCGTGGGGAAACGTTCGGCACATCGCCGGCGGCGCGACAGAACTCAGGGCGACGCTCGAGGAGGCGTCCGCCGCGGACGCGTTGTGCGTCGTGGACTGGTCGATGACGACCTGCGGGCCGTGCCAGCGCGTGAAGCCGATGTACGAGCAGATGGCGCGGTCGCGCGCTAACGCGCTGTTCGTCGGGATCGACGTGCAGGCGTCGAGCGCGAACGCGGACCTCGCGAGGGAGGCGGCGGTGACCGCGTTTCCGACGTTTCATCTGTATAAAAAAATGCAGAGAGTCGCGGAGATGCGAGGCGCGGATGTCCCCCGCCTGGCGCAGCTCATCGCGACGCACGGCGGTCCGATCGCGCCCGCCGCCGCTTCCAGCGGCTCTGACGACGAGCCGCTGCCGACGACGGAGGAGATGCAGAGAGACATCGGTAAGGCGCTCGCGACGCTGCGCGGCTCCGTCGCGGAGATGAGCGAATTCATCACCTCGGTGAAGACGCTGCTGACGTTCGTGGGCAACGTCGTGAACCACCCGGGGGACTCCAAGTACGCGCGCGTGCGGACGACGAACGCGACGTTCCAGAGCCGCTTAGGACGGCACCCCGGCGGCGTCGCCGCGATGGAGGCGTTCGGGTTCAAGCGCGTGGACGAGGGCGGACCGGACGACGCGCTCGTGATTTCCCCGCGCGCGGCGGCGCACCCGGCGCTGCCGCAGATGCGCGCGCTGCTCGAGAGCGCGATTCCCGCGGATCAGCGGGATCCCGCGCCGGCGCCGACGCCGCCGAGCTTGGGAGGGATGGGCGCGATGGGCGGTTTCGGCGGGCTGGGAGGGATGGGCGCGGGCGCGGGCGCGGGCGCGGGCGGGATGCCGAGCCAGCAGGAGATCATGGAGCAGCTCGCGTCGAACCCCGCGGCGCTGAACTCGTTCTCGTCGATGCTGCGGGCAAACCCGAACATGATTCAGCAGGCCGCGGCGGCGAACCCGGCGATGGCGGCCGCGCTGGCCGCGAACCCGCAGCTCGCGCAGCAGGTGGCGTCCATCGCGTCCAACCCGGAGCAGCTCGCCGCGTTGTTGAACGACCCGACCGCGCGCGCGACGATGATGGCGGGCGGGATGGGCGGGCCAGGAGACGCCGGCGGGTTCGGAGGGATGGGGGGGATGCCGCCGATGCCTCCGAACCCGCCTGATTTCGATTTCGCGCCGCGAGGGATGACCGAGGACGAGATGCTCGCGGAGGCGCTCCGGCGGTCGATGGAGGAGGAAACCGTGGGCGGCGGCGGCGGCCCCCCCGGAGACGCGGCGGATCCGCCGGATCCGCCGCCGCCGTAGTCGTCGTGAGCGTTCGCCTTCTCGTACACTAGGGGTTCGTCTCGGCTATTACAAACTCGGAATATGATACCCGCCCCTTCGAGCTACTTCTTCGCCTTCTCCTTCGGCTCGACCTTCGTCCAGCTCGTGTCGAACACGTGCTTCCAGATGTCCTCCTTGAGCTTGTCCGATTTCTCCATCATGTTCTTGTATCGCTGCTCGTTGATCGTGTTCTCGCGCGTGATCTCCTTCCTGTGATGCAAGCACTCGAAGTAGTCCTCGCGCAGGTCGTTGCACTCGCTCGGGTCGTCCGCGGTGGACATGCACTGCGGTGACGGACGGGGGTGAGAGAGCGATCGTCAGAGAAAATTTAGGGTTGGGCGTGAGCGTCGAGCGCGCGCGAGAGAGGACGCACCCTGGAGAAGTTCCTCCACACGGGGGTGCAGCGCCCCTCCGTGCCCTTGGCTCCGAAACCGGACGCCATCTTGTGCACCGAAGCGTGCGCGCCGTGGTATGCGACTTCCGCGACCCTTCCGCGCGATCGCTTAAAAATCAACCGACCGCGCGCGGCGACCGAAAAAGCCACGACGAAGTTCAAACGTTACACCCACAGGTAGAGAGCGCGTGGGCGGTGGCATGGCGGAAGACGGCGCGCGTCCGCGCGTGAGCCACCCGCCGCGGCCGTCATCGCGCGATAGCTCGAACGGCCCGTGTCGATACGACGACGACGACGACGCGGACGCGCCCGTTCGCCCCATTCGCGACGACGAAGAGAACGCCAGCGAATGGGATCTCGTCTCGAACCGCGTCCTCACCGCGCTCGTGAGCGGCGACGCGAGCAACAGGCACCCGCGCGAGCTCGAGGCGAGGACGCTGCGACGGACCCTCGACGCGTACAAGGACGAGAACGACTCCCTGGGCGAGGCCCTGATGTCCATGAAAGCCGCGCTGCAGGCGGCGAACGAGGAGAAGACGAAAGCGATTAAAGCGCGCGACGTCGCCGTGAGCGCGGGGGAGTCGCTCAGAGAGACCTTGGAGCGAAACGCGGACGCGACCGGCGCGCTCGCGAGGGCGAACGACGAGCTGAAGAGCTTGAAAAAACAGCTCGCGGACGTGGAGCAGCTCGCGTGCGACTTGCGAGACGACCTGCAAGTCGCGGAGAACGCGAGGGATCACTTCGAGAGAAAAGCCGCAGACGCGCTCGCCGCCGTCGCCGCGGCGACGCACGAGAACGAGGCCGCGGCGGAACTTCGAGACCGCGTGCAAGACCTGGAGAGGTACGCGACCGTGCACGCCGCGCAGGCGGGGATCGTCCAAGGCCTCGAGGTTGTCCTCGCGGAAGCTCGCGAAGCCGCCGCGAGCGCCAACGCGGATCGAGAATCTCAGGCGGCGCTGTGGAGGGAACGACTGAAACGCGCGGAGAAGGACCATCTCGCGGAGCTGTCGCGCCTGAGAGCGCGCGTCGCGGACGCGGAGAACGGGTTAGACGCGAAGCGCGCGGAGCTCAAGAACGAGATCGAGCGGCGGCACGCGCTCGAGACGAGGCTCGCGGACGCGTTGAAGCGCGAGCGGCGAACGAAAGCGGATCAACACGGCGCCGCGGAGAGCTTGCGTCTGATGGCTCAGCACGAGCACGTGCTCAGAGAGGCTGCGCGGACGAACGGGGAGACGATCGCACGCATGCGCGACGACGCCGCGACGGCCGCGGCGAGATGCGAGCGCGCGACCGAGCACGTGGCTTTGCTCACGCGCGAGGTCGCGGCGTCGACGGCGCGCGCGGAAGCCGCCGAGGCGGAGGCGGAGGCGGCGAGGGAAGAGGCGAGAAACGCGTGGGCGGGGAGGGTGGGCGTGAGCGGATACGACGCCGCGCGACGCGCGGGACGAGGCGTCGCCGTGGACGCGGACCCGGACGTCCCGCTGCTCGTCGCCGCGGCCGTGAGGGTCGGCGAGAGCAGCCCGAACTCGTTCGCGGCGGGCATGCGCGTCGGCGTCGGCGGCGGCGGCGGCGCGCGCGGCGACGGATCCCCCGCGTCCGAGGCGACGTCGAGCTCGACGTCGTGTTCCCCTCCCGGCGGCGGCGAAGGGTTCGTCCGCGGGCGGTGGATCGAGTCCGTCGGCCCGGAAGTCGCGGAGGAGCTCGTGCACGCGCTCGCGAGGGAGGTTGCGGAGTCGCGGGCGAGGGAGACGGCGCGCGGGGAGGAGCTCCTTCGCGCGCGGGAGTCTCGGAACGACGCGCAGCGGGCTCTGCTCGCGGAGGTGCACCGCGTGCACGAGCTCGAGCGCATGCGCGTGTGCGACGTCAGAGAGCTCCATGCGGCGGAGCAGCGCGCGAGGAACGCGACCGCGGCGGTGCTCGGGATGAGGGACCAGCTCGCCGGCGTCGTCGGAGAAAAAGCGCGTCGGCGCGGGCTCGGCGACGGCGACGACGGCGGCGGCGACGACGGCGGCGACGACGGCGAGAACGGGCGCGGCGCGGGCGATGGAGGGGAGGCGCTCGGTCCCGGCGTGGATGACGACGCGGACGACGCGCCGACCCTGGGAGACGTGAACGTCGCCGGGGCGCCAGACCCGATGGAGGGGTTCGGTCGCGACCCGCCGCCGCCGTTGCGAAGGCTGTATCGAAGCTCGATCGAGCGTCAGCCGCCGCCGCCGCGACTGCCGGTGTTTTCCGTGTTCTAGACGACAGCGCGTCCTTCATAATACCTTAGCTACGACGTGCGTGTATTAACAACGCGACCATATGAATAAATCACGACGACTCGATCTGCTCGACGATCTCCTCCAGCGTGAGCTCGTCGCCGTGGCTGTACACGTTCCCCCAGCAGTCTTTCCGCATCGGCAGCCCCGTCCTCGTCGTGTGCACCTTGTGCATCACCCACGACGCTAATCCAGCCGGTCGCATCTCGCCGGGTCGAAGCTCGGCTTCAACACCTGATTCGTCGTCCGGCGGGTGGCCGTGGAACGTGACCCTTCGTCCTTCCCTTCCTCGTTCCTCGTGCCAGAGCGCGCCGGCGTCCTCGACGTTCGGTTCCGACGTGGGCGGTTTCGAGTATATCGGTTGCGCGGAGGTGTCGCAGCCCGCGCGATGTCTTTCCGCGTACGCCGCGCGGGGCCCCGGCGCGCGCGATTCGCTGAAGCGCGAGATGCTCGCGCTCACGGGAGGGTACACGTCCAAGTCCTTCGCGGCCGCCTGCGTCGTTCAGTGGAGGGGTCGACGGACGGATTAGATCTCGAGCGATTTCGCGCGACGAGCGATAGCTCTCGGCGAGGATTGGGAAACGCGCGCACCTCGAGTTCGTCCGCGGTGAGTTCGTGCCCTTGTCTCGTCCGCGACCGCACGGGGAGAACATCGCGCGCGCCGAACGTCATGTCATTCACGCCGAACGCCATAGCTCGCGTATCGTCGTGTCGCGCCGCGAGAGGAATGCGCGTGTTTCTCGGAAGGGAAGTCCCGTTACCCGTTTTGGGAATGGATTTTCTTGTTCAAGTCTTTCTGCTAGCTAGCTGCTACCTGCGCGCGTGCTCGTCACGCCCCACGCTTCACCGCGAACCATCGCTCTACGTTATCGTCCGTGCACTTTCCAAAGGTACTGAGCTGATTGGCGATTCTCGCGATCGCCCGCTCCGACGGGTTTTGGACGCCCGCCTTGAAGAGCTCGTTCAGACGCTCGAGCTGCGCCGCGGTCGGCTCCCACTCTTCAGAGTCTTCGTCCGACGTCGTCTCGTCCTCGCCGTCGTCGTCGTAATGGATCAGCTTACTCCGCGGTCTCCCTCTCCGCGACACGACCAACCGCGACAGTTCCTCGTGCGACAGGTCCTCCTTGTCGCCGTCTTCGTACTTCACAAAGTACGGCAGCTTCTGGTCTTTGTCGTCCACCTCCCGCACGACCCCCTTGAACCACTCGCCGTCGAACATTTTTCGAATCTTCGTGCCGACGGGGAAGTAATCCGTCCGCGCCGCGTTTTTCCGCGGCGCGTACTTCCTCGCCGGCGGGGTCGCGCGGGATGCGACCCGTTTGGGGCGGTCAACCTCGCGCGGGGCGTCGTTCTCTTCCTCCCTGCGACGCTTCCCGTCGCCCGCCCGCGTGGGCGCTTTCTCCGCCGAACGCTTCTTCGAAGGCTGCTCCCGGCGCTCGCGCAGCGGCGGCGGAGACGGCTCTCGAGACGGTTCCTTCGCCTTCTCCTTCGCCTTCTCCTTCTCCGCGTCGAGCTCGGACTTGAGATTCGCCTCGAACTCTTTCACTTTCTCTTTCACTCTCGCGTCCACCGCCGCCGTGAGCTTCGCCTCCATCTCTGTCTGCATCTCTGTCACCCTCGCCTCGATCGTCTTCGCGATGACGTCCTCCGCGGCGGGCGCGGAAGACGGAGGGGTCGCGACGCGCGGCTCGCCGACGCGCACTCTTTCCTCGCGTAAGATGCGCTCCACGTCCGCGACGTCGCACGCGACGACGTCCCCGGTCGGGGACACCGCGACGACGCGCGCGATGGCTTTCCACCCGACCGAGCCCATCGCGTCGAGCCGCGCCTGCGCTCTCTGAATCATCGCCGCGGTCACGATCTCCGCGTCCCCCGCGTCGTCGTCGTCGTCGTCGTCGTCGTTCGCGCGCGCGACGGCAACGGGGCGCGGACCCACCTCGACGTTCGTCGGACTTTCCTCGACGTTCATCGGCGGCGCGAGATCGGGATCGGGTTCGGCGGCGTCGTTCACGTTCGCTTCTCGTTCCCGCTCTGCCAACTCCTTCTTGTAGTATCGCAAGAACTTCTTCACCAAGTCGAAGTTCTCGTGGTTACCGGTGTCCAACCCCATGCTCTGAACGATGAAATATGGCAGTGCCTTGCCCTGCGGCTCGAGCTCGGCGATGGCTGTCTTGAACTTCGCCCACACCCGTGCCTCTATCTTATATACCTTCTTATATATCTTTCCGAAGCCCTTCTCCTCGTCGAGCTGCTTCACGCAGCCCCTCACCGTCTCAAGGCAGTGTGCATTCTCAGTGTCCAACCCCAACCTCTCTGCGATGAAGTAGGGCACCGCCTTGCCCTCCCGCTCGAGCGCGGCGAACGCGCCCTTGAACTCCGCCCACGCCTCTTCCGCGCTCGTCATGACCGCCGCTCCCGCGAGAAGGGGCGCACCGAACTCGCGCTCGTTCAAGCGCACCGCGAGCTCCGCGGCCAAACATGAGTCGCTACCTTTGTACGACATCTCGACGCGATCTCGAGATCCTCCGCGCGCGTCCCGCCCTCGTGCGCCCGCGAATGGCGCGCGACTACTCGGAGGAGACGAACAGAATTTCAGATCGCCCGAGACTATAAGTCATGAGAGGTACGAACCCCGAGAGTGGGCACCACTCCGAGACGCGCCTCGGCGTCGTCGTCATGACCGCCGCTCCCGCGAGCGCGCGCGACCCCGCGCTCGCGACCGGGTCCGGGTCGCTGTACAACCATCTCATGATGTTCGCGTGGCTCGGCGTCGTCCACGCCGTCGTCGCGCTCGTCGCGGTCGCGTGTTACTTCCTCCCGCATCCGGTGGCGACGTGCGCGATCGCGCTCGTCGCGCTCGCAGCGCTGACGCCGGTGACCACGCCGCACCCGGCGTGGGGGCTCGCGATCGCGCGCGCGATCACGAAGGCTGCGGTGAGGTACTTCCCCCTCACGATGGAGTGGGAGGACGAGCGCGCGTACTTGGACGCCGCGGCGAAGGGCGTCCCCGCGGTGATCGGCCTGGAACCGCACAGCGTCCTGCCGCTGTCCATCGTCGCGTTCGGGAACTACTTCTTCTTCACCGAGAGCACGCCCGAGTGCGTGCGGAACTCGAGGGCGCTCGCGACCGGGACGATCTTCGTGATTCCCGTCCTGAAGCACCTGTGGTCGTGGCTCGGCATGGACGCGATATCGCGGCGAGCGATGAAAACGCTGCTCGACGATGGACGCTCGGTGCTCATCATCCCCGGCGGCGTCGCGGAGTGCCTCCAGATGCGCCCCGGGGTGGAGACGATCTACTTGAAGAAGCGCTTCGGATTCGTCAAGCTCGCGATCCAAACCGGCGCGTCGCTCGTGCCCGCGTTCACGTTCGGGCAGACGCGGTCATACTCGTACTGGCGCCTGGGGCCGCCGCTCGTGCCGCACGTCGTCGCGGAGGTCTTCGCGCGCGCGTGCAGGGTGGCGCCGATGGTGTTCTGGGGGAAGTGGGGGTCGCCGATACCGAACATGGTACCGATGCACACCGTGGTCGGGAAGCCGATACCGGTGAAGAAACAATCCGAGCCGTCGAACGAGTACGTCCAGGAGAAGCTGAACGAGTTCGTCGCGGCGATGGAATCTTTGTACGCGCGGCATAAGGGGAAGCACGGGTACGCGGAATCCACGCTCGTCGTCCTGTGAGCGACGCGGACGCGTACTGTATCATAGGCGGGTGTTGGGGGACGAGAGGGGATGCGATAGCGAGTTGATTAACGACGAACGAAACGAACGCGCGTGAAACGCGCTCGAGAACCGCGCGCGCTCGCGTCGGGGGCATTAAATTTCCGCCCACACGATCAAATCGATCGTGGAGTTTACGATAAAAAATATTGAAAGAGGATTTTCATCGCAAGAGCCGATCAAGCTAAACTCGTGAAAAACCGCCTTCAAAAAGCGCGATCGAGATGCTCGCTCGCTCGCTCGCGCACACCTCGCCGCGCGCGAGCGTCATCATGCCTCAGACGCTCCGCGCTCCCGTCACCGCCGCGGCGCGCGCGCGTGCGCCGGATGCGACACTCCGTAGATCGCGCGTGACCCCCCTCCGCGCGAACGCTCGCGCGGCGAAGCGACGCGTCCTCGTCATCTTCGCCGCCGCGTCGTCCGCGCCGATCGTCGCCGCCGCGTCAGGGGACGCGAAGACGAACGTCCTCGTCGTCGGCGGCGGCGGTCGCGAGCACTCGCTGTGCTGGCGTCTGAGGCAGTCCCCGACGTGCGGAAACCTGTTCTGCACCCCGGGGAACGCCGGGATCGCGAGCGAGGACGGCGTCGAGGTCGTTCGCGTGAACGAGTCCGATCACGCCGCGGTCGTGAAGTTCTGCGAGGAGAAGGGCGTCGGCCTGGTCGTCGTCGGCCCGGAGGCGCCGCTCGTGGACGGCCTCGCGGACTCGCTCGCGGCGGCAAAGATCCCGTGCTTCGGCCCGTCCAAGTCCGCGGCGCGTCTGGAGGGATCGAAGGGCTTCCTCAAGGACCTCCTCAAGAAGTACGACATCCCCACGGCGAAGTACGAACGCTTCACGGACCCGGAGAAGGCCAAGGCGTACATCAAGAGCGAGGGCGCGCCGATCGTCGTGAAGACGGACGGCCTCGCCGCGGGGAAGGGCGTCATCGTCGCCATGGACCTCGACACCGCGCTCGCGGCGGTGGACGACATGATGCTCAACGCCGCGTTCGGCGCCGCCGGGGACGAGATCGTCGTCGAGGAGTTTCTCACCGGCGAGGAGGCGAGCTTCTTCGCGGTCGTCGGCGGCGGCGTCGCGGTCCCGCTCGTGGGCGCGCAGGATCACAAGCGCGTCGGCGAGGGCGACACCGGGCTGAACACCGGCGGGATGGGCGCGTACTCTCCCGCGCCCGTGCTCACGCCGGAGATGGAGGCGAAGGTGATGAAGACCATCGTGCAGCCCACCGTGGACGGGATGGCCGCGGAGGGGTGCCCGTTCACGGGCGTCATCTTCGCGGGGCTGATGATCGAAGGCGACGACGTGAAGCTTCTGGAGCACAACGTGCGGTTCGGCGACCCGGAGTGCCAGTGCCTCATGGTGCGCATGAAATCCGACCTCGTCGAACTGTTATCGCGCGCGGCGACGGGCGCGTTGGACGGCTCGGAGAAGCTCGAGTGGAGCGACGACGTCGCGATGAACGTCGTCGTCGCCGCGAACGGGTACCCCGGGTCGTACGCCAAGGGCGAGGTCATCGAAGGCCTCGACGACGCGGACGCGCTGCCGGGGGTGAAGGTGTTCCACGCCGGCACCGCTTCGAACGCGGACGGGGAGATCGTCAGCGCGGGCGGGAGGGTGCTCGGCGTCGTCGCCGTCGGGGACGACATCGCCGAGGCGGCGAAGCGCGCGTACGACGGCGTGGACGCGATCGTGTGGCCGGGCGGGTTCGTGCGACGGGACATCGGGTGGCGCGCGATCGCGCGCGACGAGAAGAAGAAGTGAGCTACGCGGTTCTCTAATATTAAACTACGGTCGCGGTCTATTTTGAGTTTCTCTCGCGTCGAACGCGTTCAAAAGGCTCGCCCTCGTCGCCGCCAGCGCGGCGCGCGTCTCCTCCGCCGCGCGCAACGCCGCCGCGGGATCGTTCGCGTAGCTCTTCGTGACGTGCGCGTCGCGCGTCGCGTCGAAGAAAACCGCGGCGTCGTCCGTCGCCCCACGCGCGGGCGCCTCCGGAGGCAGCACGCCGACCGGCCGCGGCTCTTCGACCCACCCCCCCTCCCCCGCGACGGAGGCCTTCGCGCTTCTCAGCACGGAGAGCAGCGCTTCCTCGCGAGCGGCGGCGTCGACGACGTCCCTCGCGCGCTCTTCCGCCTCTCTCACCGCGGCGTCGCACCTCGCCTCCGCGGCGTCGCACCTAGACTTCGCCTCTCTCGCGACGGCGTCGCGTCGAGCTTCCGCGTCCGCTGCGGCGTCTTTCGCCGCGGCGGCTTCCGCGGCGGCGACTTCCGCCGCCGTCTTCAACTTCGACGCCAACGCTTCCGCGGCGTTCGCTCGGCGTTCGTTCTTATTCGCGCGCATCGCGGACGCGTCCGCGTTCGATTCCGCGATGTGCGCGCGCGCGATCGATTTCACGGCTTCCTCGTCCGCGGAAGCCGCGCGTTCCTCCGCGGCGAGCTTATCCGCCTTGGCCGCCTGAAACGCGGTTCGCAACGCGTTGCACTCCGTCCGCGCGGTGATCATCTCCGCCTTCGCGATGCTCGCCTCGGTCGTCGCCTCCGTCGCTTTCGCTTCCGCGGTTTCCGCGCGCGCGTTCGCGGCCGCGGCGGCGACCGAAGCGGCGTTGTTCTCCTCCAGCGCGAGCTTCAGCTCCGCCTCCAACTTTCGCTCTCGCGCGTGAAGTTTCTCCTGCTCGAGCCCGGCGGCTTTCCTCGCCGCCGCGGTCGCGTCTCGAAGCGCGCCCGCTTTCGCCTCCTCCGCGAGCTTCGCGCCTTCCACGCCCGCGGCTTCGCTGATCTCGAGCTCGGCTTCGAGGCGCGCGGCGCGTTCTTGCGCCTCGCGGAGCCTCTCCTTCAGATACTTGATCGCCTCGTTCTCCGCGTCTCGGTCCTCCGCCTCGAAGAGCGCCTTCTCCGCGGATTCCGCGCGCGCGGCCGCGTCCGTCGCCGCCGCCGCGGAGGCGTCCGCGGCGCGGCGCGCAGCCTCCGCGTCCGCGGCGCTCTCCGCCGCTCTCGCGTCCGCCGCCGCGAGCCCGGCTTCGAGTTCGTCGATTCGCGCGGCGGCGACGGACGCGGCGACGGCGGCGGAGGCGGCGTCCGACGCCGCCGTCTGCCTCACCGCCGCGAGCTCGTCCGCGACGCTCTCCGCAGCCTGAAGCCTGCGTTCGAGCTCGCCGGAACATTCCTCGACCGCGTTGAGCGCGTTCTCCATCTCGCCCGCGTACGCGCGGTCCTTCCCCGCGGTTTCCTTCGCGTTCGAGGCAGCCTCTGACGCGATCGCGGCGGCGTTTTCCGCGGCGAACAGCTTCGCGGCGAACTCCCTCGTCTTCTCGTCGAGTTCGTCTTCCGCCTTCTCAGCGCGCGTCTCCGCCGCGGCCGCGCGAGCGTTCGCCTCCGCGGCGACGGCTTCGTGTCTCTCCGCCGCGTCCGCGGCGCGTCTCGCGTTCTCTCGCGAGTTTTCAATCGCGCGAACCAAGTCGTTCACGCGCGCCTCTAACTCCCTCCGTCGAGACTCGAACTCGCGCTCTCTGAGCCGCACCGTCTCGTCCGCTTGCATCCGCGTCTCGCGCGTTCGCGCCTCCCACTCCATCTCCACCGCGCGCGCTTTCTCCTTCGCGAGTATCTCCGCCGCCTGCGCGGTGGCGACGACGCGCGCGAGTTCCCGCGCCGCGTTCGACGCCGCCGCCTCCGCGGCCGCGATCCTCGCGCGCATGTCCCCTTCCCTCTCCCCCGCGGTCTCGAGCGCGCGCGCGAGCGCGCCGAGGGCCTTATCCCCGCCCGGTCGTTGGTTCACGAACCCGGGACCGGCGCCGATCGGACCGCCCGGAGTTATCGCGTCGACGTCGAACGTCACCCCGGCGGATGTTTTCATCGCCGCGACGTCCGCCATCATCCGCGTCAGAACCTCCTCTTTCGCTCTGATCTCCGCGCGCGCGTCCTCCTCCCGCTTCGCCGCGGCCGCGACGTCCGCTCTGAGCGCGGACTCGCGTCGCGCGAGGTCGTCTCGCAGCGCGTCCCTCGACGCGAACTCGCCGGCGGCTTCGGACGCCGTCGTCGCCGCCGCCGCCGCCTCCGCGCGCGCGAGTCGCTCTTCCAGGTCCGCGCGCTCCTCCTTGAGGGACACGATCTCGTCCGAGGCTGCCTCGCGCGCCGCCTCCGCGGCCGCGGTCGCGCGCGCGGCGTCGTCCGCTTTCGCCTTCGCGCTCGTCTCCGCGTCTTTCGCCGCTCGAAGGCGCTCGCGGAGCTCGTCGAGCAACTCCGACGCGTCCTTCGCGTCCTCGAGGACGCGCCGGCCCGCGGCTTTCCTCGCCGCCTCCGCGAGCTGCTTCCCGAGCGCGGCCTCGCGCTCCTCCGAGGCCGCGAGCCGCGAGCGCAGGTCCCTCACCTCGATCTCGAGCGCGGCGAGGCGCGTGCTGGACGCGGCCTCCGCGCGCGCGGCGGGCTCTCGGTCGGCATCGGCGTCGTCGGTGGTCTCCGCGTCTGCTTCTAGGTGCGGTCGCAGCCGCGCGACGAGCTCGACTTTGAGCCCGGTCGTCGGCAGCCCGCGCTTCTTCAGCTCCGCCTTGAGCTCGCCCACTTTCAGAGCGTCGACGTCCATCGTTCCCGGCGGGCGGCGCCGCGCCGCGCGAGACGGTGTGTCGCTCATCGCGTTGTCAAATCTCAAACGGAAAGTCCAAGAAGTCGTCCGCTAAATTTTCGAACCGCACAACCGGCAGCGCGGTCAGCCGCCGCCATGGGGCATAGCGCCGCGGTCGACGTCGACGATCTCATCAACGGCAAGGGGGAATGGCGAAACATTCAGGTGCGCCCGTGCACGCGCGACGCTCGGACGTCCTCACCTCGCGACGCCCGCGGAGGAATTTGGATTCGCGTCTCGCCCTCCTCGAACGAAACCACCAAACGACGCCGTCGCGCCGACTCCCGTCGCCGACTCCCGTCGCTCACCGCCGCTCCCCCTTCTGCGCGACCAGGATATCGTCCGCGTGACGTTCAAGGCGTCCATCGACGTCATACGCGCGCAAGGGGAGAAGATCGAAGCGCTCCAGCAGAAGGTCGAAGCGCTCGAGCGCGCGGTGAACGACCGCGCGCGAACCGAGGACGTGAAAGCCGCGCTCGACAAGGTCAGAAGCTTCGAGGATAACCCGCTGCTGTCCGCGTCGTCGTTCGACCAAATGAACGTCGAGATCGACGCCGCGGTTCGACGACGCGTGGACGCGGCGAACCTGGCGACGCGAGGGGAGACGCAAGCGCTCGCGGCGGCGTTGGACCGCGCGAACGAGGATTGGCGCGCCGAGCTCGCGACGGCGACGAAACGTTTGAACTCGCTCGCGATCAACGGCGCGGGGGGGATGGGGACGCGCGAGGACGAGCTCGAGAGGACGTACGCGACGAAGAGCGAGCTCGCGCTGAAGTCGGACATGAAGGACGTGTGCGCGCTGTTGGACGTGAAGGTTGGCGTCGACGACGTGAACCGCGCGCTCGCGGAGGTTTCGAGAGAGTTGGAGGGGAAGGCGAGCCTGGGCGCGCTGGAGGCGAGCATTCGCGAGCAGGGGATCATAAACGCCGGGCTCGCCGCGGAGAGGAGCGTCGGGCGGTGGATATGGAAGAGCGGGAACGTCAAAGCCGGGAACGGCGTGCCGTGGAACGTCCAGAGCGTGAACACGGATCCAGAAAACTTCGTGTGGGAAAAAAATTGCGTCTCGATCGTCGCCAACGCGCCGGGGCTGTACGAGGTGACGTTCGGATTTTTCGTCCGCAAGAAGCCGGCGATCCAGCTGTTAGTAAACGGCGAGCCCGTCATGGCGGCGGTGAACAGCGCGTCGTACGTGTTACATCACAGCAGCGGGCGGCTCACGAGCGTCGGACGGCACCCGGCGGGGAACGTCACGGGATTGACGCTGGTGGACTTTCTCGCGCTGCCTCCCAAGGCGAGGATCGCGGTGACGTACAACGGCGAGAGCGGCGGCGAGGGGTTCATATCGTTGAAGAAGTTGTGACGGATTAGATAGCTTCGAGTCTCGTTCGTCACGAACGGTCGCTCGTATTACTGCGTGAAAATCGTACCTCGATCACCAGCACGCACCAGACTGCGAGAAAACGAGCGCCCCGATGAAAAATTACGGTCACAACGTCGGGCGCGATGGAGGCTCGCCTCGCCGCGATCGCCGCGGAGGGGGGGGACCAGAAGGAGAAGACGCAGAAGTACCAGACCGTCCTCACCGAATCGCTCTCCAACGGCGGCGACGTCGAGGGTCTCAAGCAGATGGTCGTCCACATGCTCTCGGACGTGGTGCCTCTCGTGACGTCGCGGCAGATCTTGAGCACGCTGTGCTCGGAAGCGAAGAGCCTGCCCGCGGCGCAGCACAAAGACGTCGCGGAGTTCGCGCTCGAGAAGATCACCCCGAGAGTCGTGTCGTTCGAGGAGCAAGTCAGCGTCCTTCGCGAGGGCCTCGCGAAGCTGTTGAAGGACGACGGAAAAGCGAGCGAAGCGGCGTCGATGCTCGCTGGGATCGACTTAGACAGCGGGATCAGGAACCTCTCGGACGAGTACAAGCTCAGGATGTGCGTGGACATCGCGATGCTGTACCTGGAAGACGACGACGCGACGAACGCGGACGCGTTCATAAAGAAGGCGTCGTTCCTCCTCGGCGCGTGTAAGGTGCGTCTCGGGCGCACCGCGCTCTCGAACGAATCCACCCGCGGCGTTTTCGCGACTCGACGACGACCGATGATTATACCAGCACTTAACCACACTGAGGGTCACGGCCCTCACCTCGCTGTCGAACCCTCGCGTCGCGGGCTATCGGGTTACTCCGAGACACGCCGCGCGACGGAGGCTGGCGAACCGAGCGGTTAAGAGACGCGAGGCTTATAACTGGCTAGAATGAGGTCGCCGTCGAAAATGTTCGACCTAACAACGCGCGCCGCTCTCACATCTCGCTCGTCCACTCACTCTGCGACGATCCCTTGACATTCACAGGAAGGAGAAGCTTTGGAGCTTCAGTACAAGTCGTGCTACGCGAGAATCTTAGACGCGAAGATGAAGTTCACGGAGGCGTCGTTGCGGTATTACGAGCTCTCGCAAACGGAGCTCGGGAGGGATCTAGGAGACGGCAAGGTCGTCACGGAGTCCGACCTCGCGGCGTCGCTGACGAGCGCGATCATCGCGTGCATCCTCGCCGCGGCGGGACCGCAACGAGCCCGCGTCCTCGCGACGCTGTACAAAGACGATCGCTGCGCGAAGCTGCCGATATACCCGGTGTTCGAGAAGGTGTACCTCGAGCGGATCCTCCGCGCGGACGAGGCGGCGAGCTTCGCGAGCACGCTCCGGTCGCATCATCTCACCGTCGGCGAGGACGGGCTGACCGTCGTGACGCGCGCGATCAGCGAACATAATCTGCTGAGCGCGAGCAAGCTGTACAACAACATCAAGATCGATGAGCTCGGGACGCTGCTCGGGTTACCCCCCGACCGCGCGGAGCGCACCGCCGCGAGGATGATCGGCGAGGAACGCATGGCCGGGTCGATCGATCAAGTCGACGGGTTCATCGACTTCCAGGATCCGAGCGACGGGGACGTGATCAACGAGAAGTGGGACGCGCAGATCACGAGCGTGTGCACGCAAGTGAACGACATCGTGGATATGATGGAGAACAAAGGGATCCCGATCAGGTTGTGAAGCGATCACGATTTCGACGCCCGACGACGACGGCGAAATAGGACAGACTACGATTAGCGAATAAGGTTACGACGTCACCTACCTAGCACGAACGCGACTCACTCGATCTGCCAGTCGATGGGCACGCCGCCTTTCTTCTCGATGTACGCGTTCGCCTGCGAGAAGTGCTTGCACCCGTAGAACCCTCTGTGCGCGCTCAGACCGCTCGGATGCGGGCACTTCAACACGAGGTGATTCCCGTCCTTCGCGATGAGCCGCTCCTTCTCTTGCGCGTTCTTCCCCCACAGCATGAACACCAGGTTCGTCTGCTTCTTCGACAGCGACCGGATCGCCGCGTCCGTGAACACCTCCCAACCTTTCTTGCTGTGCGAGTTCGCCTGGTGCGCGCGAACCGTCAGCGACGCATTGAGCATCAGCACGCCTTGCGTCGCCCACTTGTCCAAGTCCCCGTGCGTCGGTTTCTTGCACCCCAAGTCGTCCCCGAGCTCTTTGTAAATATTACTCAGGCTCGACGGAACCTTGATCCCCTTCGGGACGGAGAAGCTCAGCCCCATCGCTTGACCGTCGTCGTGGTACGGGTCTTGCCCGAGGATGACCACCTTCACGTTCGCCGTCGCGCACGAGTTGAAGGCTCGGAACACGTTCTTCGTCGCCGGGAACACCTTAGCGCCGGAGCTCCACTCGCGCTTCAGGAAGGTCTTCAGGTTCCCGAAGTACTCCTTCTTGAACTCCGGCTCTAAGATCTCCCTCCAGGTGCTCTCGACGAGGAGGTCCTCGATGTTCGGCGCGACGCCGTTCGCGGCGGCGACTTCCGCTATTTTCGTCGCCTCCCTCTGCGCAGCCTTGCTTCGCGCGAGCTGCTTGTTCAGCTCGACGCGCTCACGCTGCGCGTCCGTCAACGTCGAGCCTCCTTCCTTCGCGTCGGCGCCCGCGTCCGCGTTGACGACGTTCGACGGTCGCAGCGGCGCGATCGCGTCTTCTGTCGTTTCGTCGGCGTCATCTTTCTTCGTTTTTTTCGCCGCGGGGGTGAAGAACGAGCGGATGCTGCCGCGCTTCTCCGCCATCGCGGACGGAAGACGCGGACGCGGGGTGCGGGGTGAGGGCGCGAACGAGGGCGCGCGCGTGAAACAGGCGTGCGTAAGTGCCGCGCGCAGACGCATGTGCGAGGAAACGATCCGCGTCGGCACGATCGGGCTCGTCCCGCGGGCGGATTTTCTGTTCGCGCGATCGAAATTTTAAATCGAGACGTTGGACGAGCCGACAGCTTCCTCGCTTCGTCTCGCCCGCACAAGCCTCCGCGCACCGCACGCGAGCGAGGGCGGTCGACGCGGGCATCGTCCACGCTTCGGGCGCGCGAGAGCGAATCGACGGATACACGTCCTCCGCGCGGGCGACGTCGGACGCGTCGCACGACGCCGCGAGGGAAACGGCGCTCTTCGAATTCGTCGTCATCGCTTCGCTCGCTTTTTTAAAGCCGCCCCTCTGAGATTCATTCGCGGGGTCGACGGCCGCGCACGATGGCGCTCTCGGACCGCCAGTTCAAGCGCAAAGTGTTCGATGAGCTCAAGAACACGGGCACGATCGATGGGATCAAAGGCTCCCTGCGCTCGCGCCTCGTCGGCGTCCTGCAGAGGAAAGACCCGAGCGTGTTCGACGGCAGCGGCCCGTCCCCGGGGTCGCAAAATCTGTGGCAGCGCGCGGCGAACAGCCTGTACGTGGAGTACCTCAACCACCAAAACTACGGGTACGCGCTGTCCGTGTTCCAGCCCGAGTGCGGGCTGACGGACCAGCAGGTGATGTCCCGAGACGAGATCTCGAGGGTGCTGTGCCTCGAGCGCCCGTCGAGTCTGTCGCAGCACCTCCTGCGCCCCGACGTCGGCGCGAGAAACGCGGACGGCGCCCCCGCGCCGCCGTCGCCGCTGCTCCTGAACATCTTACAAGCGATCGCGGAGGTCGGCGCGTCGAGCGCGAGGAGGGAGACGCCGACGCAGACGGACGACATCTCCGGCGGTGCGAGCTCGCTGGCGTTGAGACTCGCGCAGATTGACGAGCAGCACGAGCGCGCCGTCGCGACAGAACGCCTGGCGCCGCTGCGCGACGCGGAGGAGCGAATGGCGTCGTTTCAAAAGGAGTGCGAGAGCAGGATGCGCGCGGAGATGCTCGAGCACGTCCGGCGCGTTCGCGAGCACGAGGTGACGCAAGCGCGGCTGGAGGAAGCGTCGAAGCACCGGAGGAATCTCGCGGAAGCGAGGGAGGACCTCGAACGCGTGCATTCGGACCGGCTTCAGAAGTTACGCGCGCGCGAGGAGGCGCAGATCGAGCGCGTCCGAGCCGCGGAGGCGGCGCTGGAGCGCGCGGCGTACGAGCACCGGCAACGCCTCGCGGCGGAGCACGACACCCTTCGCGGGGAAAAGGAGGCGTTCCAGCGCGAGCAGATGGGCAGGGCGATGCTGCGCGCGAGAGAGGAGGAAGCCGCGGCGCGAAGAGAAGCGGAGTTGAACGCCAAGGAGATGTCCTGGCAGTCGCGCGACTTGCACGCCACGGAGGAGGCCCAGCGCCGCGCGGTCGCGAAGACTCGCGAGGCGGAGCGCGACATCGAGAAACGACGAGAAGAGCTCCACGCGGAGATCGAGGCTGTTCGACGCGAGCGCGCGACGCTCGAGAAGGACAAAGCCGCCGCGCTCTCCGTCGTCCTCAGCGGCGGCAAGGGCGACGCCGCGACGGACATCCTCGTGATGCAGATCGAGGACCTGCGAGTGCAGCTGGACAAAGCGAACGCGGCGCTCGCGAAGCGTGGGGAGGCGACGATGTCGCCCGAGGCGCCGCAGTTGATGCTGGACGACGGGAGGGAGAAAAAAATCGAAAAGAAGTACGCCAAGACGGTGGCGGCGTTGCACCGCGCCGAGGCGGACGCGGAGACCGCGCGCGAGGAGGTGATCCCCCTGAGAGTGGAGATCGAACGCATCGAGTACGAGAGAAAGGAAGAGCGCAGGGAACGCGGGGAAGCGCTCGCGATGGCGGAGGCGTTCAAAGTGCGCGCGGAGGTGGCGGAGAAACGCGTCGACGACGCGGTGAAACGCGCGAAGGACGCGTGGGCCACCGTCGAGAGCACGAAGAAATTCATGCGCGAACTCATGGACGAAGAGGTCAAGAAGCGCATCTACCAGGAGCAGCGCGCGAACGCGCTTCGCGCCGCGGCGGAGATCCCCGGGGTGACGCCGGAGCAGCTCGGGTTACAGCGCGGCCTCATCGACGGCGCGAACGCGCTCGTGGACGAGAACGGGGAGTACGTCTCGCACAACACCGCGGTGAATCTTATGATGAAAGAGCTCGAGGGGCAGCACCAGACGCAGAAGGAAGCGCTCGCGGCGTACGAGCGCAAACTCATGTACGAGAGGCAGATCGAGGAAGCGACCGCGAGGATGGACGCGGCGAAGCTCGCGGCGAACAAGATGAGGGACGAGGCTTCGAAGAAGGCGCAGATCGAACGCGCGGTGTTGGAAGCGGAGATCACGGCGAGGCTGGCGATGGAGGAAGCGGCGAAGGTATCGGGCGAGTCGTACGCGGACGCGTACGCGGACGACACGTTCGAGGCCGCGGACGAGGAAGTCGCGGCCGTGGCGAGCGACGCGCCGGCGGTGACCGCGTCGCCGCCGAAGTCGCCGAAGTCGCCGACGTCACGCCCGAAGTCGCCCGTGGGGGCGAAGAGTCCGAAGAAGACGTCTCCGCGGGTTTCGGGGGAGATTGAGGAGGTGTACGAGGAGGACTTCGTCCCGGACGAACTAGAAGACGAGACGGGGGACGACGTGTTTTAATTCGTAAACGACGTCTACGCGAAAGCGCTGCTAGCTAGTCTATCCGCGCGCTCACTCGCCGCCGGACTCCGAGTCTGAAGAGTCCGACTCTGAAGTGTCCGCCTCGTCGTCGCGGGGCTTTTTCCTCGAGCGTTCTCTGCCGTACCCCGCTTCGAAACACGACCCCAACCACCCTTTCTCCCCGTGAAACCCGCGCTCTTCCGCGGCTTCCTCCCCCCCTCCGCCGCATCCGTTCGGTTCGTCGCCCTCTCCGAGCATGCGATCGAACACCCTGCCGGAGATGACGCACATCTCGGTCATGCCGTCGTGGTCCACGACACGTTCGCGGCAGCTGTCGTCGCCGCACACGTGCGCCCTTCCCGTGCGCTCGCACACGAATATGTCCGACCCGAACCGCGTGTACGAGCACCCGGTCGCGACGCTGCACCGGTGCTTGGACTTCGCGTCCAAACCGTCCCCGAGGCCTTTCGACGCGCGCCAACGCGAGACGACTTCGACGTCCGTCAGCAGTCCCGCGGCGTCCCTCCGCGCCGTCGCCGCGTCGGCGCTCGGCGCGGGCGCCGCGAGCGAGCGCTTCGCCGCCTGCATCTGCGCGTACAGGTGCTTCTGCGACGGCGGCGCGTTCGCGACCGCTTGTCGCAGCTCCCTCGCGTCGTCGACGAAGTACAGCGCGCGCCAGCTGTGCGCTCGGCGTTGCTCCTTGGGCTGTCCGAAGCGCGCGGCGTACGATCTTCGCCAGAGCCTGTCGTCCTGAGCGGGCCCTCGCAGGTGTCGGCACGTCGTCGCGACGGACGTGAGGTCCTCGGGGGCGAGGAACGCGAACACGTGCGCGATGATCTCCCTCGGCAGGGACGCGAGGCCCGATCCTCCTCCGGTCGTCGTCTCCGACGCCCTTGCGGCCTTCCTCGCGGGCGCGTCGTCGACGTCTGGGGTCTCTTTCCTTTTTTTGTTATTTCCCGCGAGGGTTGTCTCGTCGTCCGCGCGTCCCGCTTCCACGAGCTCGGCCTCGAGCTCGTCCGCGAAGTCGTCGTCGCTGTCGTTCTCTATCTCGGGGACGAGCGCGTCCACGGGGTGGGCGACCGCGGCCGCCATGATGGTTCGGCTGCGGTCGTTGTGGTCGTTGTGCTCGGGTTGATTATCCGTCACTGATCATAACCGTGACAGAAACGTGACTCTGACTCCAGTCTAAAAGCCCATACGTAACCTGGGGAGAGGCCACCTGGAGAGGCCCAAATTTCAATTTTTTTCTGCCCCTCGGGGACCGCCGCCAACTGAAGACCAAGAGGATCGTCGCCCGCGCGAGCGCGCCCTTTCTCACGCGCGCGCGACTCACACCGCCGCGCGTTACCGCTCGGACCTCGTCGCGTCGCCGTCGAAGCTCCGGAGAAACCATGACCGCCTCGACTTGCGTGCTCGTGGAGACCGGGGACGAGGATCCGCTCGTCTCCGTCGCGACGCTCGTGGACGGCCTCGTCGGGGACGCCTCGGGCAAGATCGCGAAGGAGTGCGCCGCCCTCCTCGAGGCCGGGAAGTTCGTCGACGCGGTCGGCAAGATCATGGCGCACGGCGCGAAGCTCTTCGCGGACGCGTCCGAGAAAGACCTCGAGGCCTCGGTCCTGATCGTCGGCGGGCTCGCGCAGAGGCTCCCCGCCGCGGACGCCGCCGCGTGCGTAGACGCGCTCGTGCAGGCTGCGCTCGCGAGCACCGAGCGCGGTCCCGCGCGCGCGAACGCGCTGTTCTCGCTGTACAACATGACCACGGACCTCACCGCGCGACTCGCGATCTTGAACAAGATCCTCGCGTACGTCCGCAGCGCGAAGCTCGGGACGCTCGTCGCGCCGCTCGCGAGGCACGTGGAGGACAACTACGCGTCTTGGAATCTCGACCCCGCGGCGACGCGCGCGATGCTCCAGAGCATCTTCTCCATGCTCGCGGAGACGTCCGTGACGACGGACGTGAACGACGCCGCGTCCGCGCGCGTCCTCGATCTCCAGCTCAAGTACCTCGCGACGTACAAGCCCGGGGAGAAGCTCGACGCAACCGCGGAGGACGTCGCGAAGGCGACGGTCGTGTCGTTCGTGCGTTCCAACGACATGCTGTTCAAGTGCGACCTTCTGGGGTACCCCGCGATCAAGGCTCTGAAGGACACCAAGTCCGCGAACGTCCTCGGGTTGCTCGAGACGATGCTCACCGGCGACGGCATGGGCGCGTTCGCGGCGTTCGCCAAGTCAAACGGCGACGTGTTCAAAACCCTATCGGTGGACGAGGCGGAGTGCGCGGGGAAGATGAAGGTGCTCGCGCTGTGCGCGCTCGCGGAGAGCGCGACGGCGGCGTCGTCGTCTGGGGAGGTGACGTACGCGCAGGTCGCGGCCGCGCTGCAGTGCGCGGACGGCGAAGTCGAGGGGTGGATCGTTCGCGCGATCGGCGCGAGGCTGATCGAGGCGAAGATGGATCAGCTGAGGGGCGTCGCCGTCGTGACGCGCGTGACGCACAGAGTGTTCGGCAAGGAGCAGTGGGCGAACCTTCGGGCGCGGCTCGACGTGTGGCGGGAGAACCTGGCGGGCGCGGCGGGCGAGGTGTCTAAGGCTTTAGACGCCGGAGCGGAGGCCTTGGTCGCGCACTGATGAGGCTTCGTTATTATGATCCGTAACTCTTCATTCGACTGTTGAAACACTCGTTCGAGATCGCTAAAGCACGTCGTCACTCCGACCAAAGAACCGCGACGCCGTTCTTGTCCGCGGTCGCGAGACCGCTCTGCCCCCACGCACACGTCGCGACCGCGGCGTCGTGCCCTCTCAGCGTCACCTTGAGCCCTTCGTCGGACAGAGACCACACGAACACGGCGCCGTCCGCGCCCCCGGCGACGACGTGCGCGCCGTCCGGGGACACGCACGCGTTGGCCCATTGCGTCCAGACTCTGTACCCGCTCGCCTTGATTGTCTTCACGACCTCGCCCTGCGCGCCCCCTCTGAGGTCGATCAGCTTCAGCGTGTGGTCTTTGCCGCTCGTCAGGAACTGGGCTCGGTTGTTCGGCATCGCGGTCACGGACGTGACGTGCTGCTCGTGCGCTCTGACTTCGATCGGATCGCACGCGTTCCCCGGCTTCCTTCGCACGTCCCACACCCTCGCGGCGCCGTCGAAGTGGCCGGTGACGACGACCCCGGCGCCGTCGCCGTACGTCACCGCGTTGCAGTTGCTCGCGCACATGATGCTCGCGACGCAAAACCCTTTGTTCAGGTCCCACACCTTGATCGTTTTGTCGTGCGAGCACGACGCCGCGCGCGTGTTTTCAAACGGCGAAAATCGCGCGGCGCACACCTTCTCCGCGTGACCTCGCAGCGCGTGCCTGCACTTCCCGGTGACCGCGTCCCACAGCCGAATGGACTTATCCGCCCCCGCGCCGAGGACCGTCAGATCCCCGCCCCCGCCCCCACCCCCGTTCTCGCCGCCGCTGAAGTCGACGTCGAGCAACGCGCCGGCGTGACCGGCGAGCCTACCGGGGCCGGTCGCGACGCCCGAGCCCGCGTCCCACAACGACACGACCTTGTCGTCCCCCGCGGTCGCGAGGACGTCCCCTCCCGCGGTGAACGCGACCCTGTGCGTGCCGCCGACGTTCGCGCGTATCACCAAGCGCTTGCGCGCGGGGAAATATCCCCCGCTCCGCGCGCGCGACCCCCCCTGCCCCGGCGCGGTCGTCAGAGAACGCATGCGAGTGCTCGACGCCGCGGAGAGATCCGCCGCCGCGGCCGCTAACTCCACGGACTGCTTCTGTCTCTGAAGATCTTCGTACAGGTCGTTGATCGCGTTCATCTTCTCCGCCTCCGACAGCTTCATCTGCATCACGCGCTCTAGAAGCTGCTGATTCTCGCGCTCGACCGCCTCCGCCTTCGCGAGCGCATCTTCCTTGTCGCGCGCTCTCGCCGCCGCCTCCGCCTCGGTCGCCTCCGCGAGCGCTCTGGCGCTCTCGAGCTCGCTCGCGAGCGCGTCCCCGCGTCTGATCGCGTCGTCGCGCTCGCGCTCGGCGAGGACGAGCGCCTCTTTCGCGACGACCAGGTCTTCGTCCGCTTTCGCCTGGCGGTCCCTCGCGACGATGACTTGCTCGGAGCTGTCCGCGTGTCGCTTGTAACTCTCCGCGAGCTCGGTCTGGAGCTGCGCGACGCGCGCGGCTTGCTCTTGCGCCGCCTCGCCTCGCGCCGCCGCGTCGTTCGCGATCTTTAAGTTCGCCTCCGAGGTCTCCTTCCCCTGGGTCAGCTCCGCGCACTGTCGCTGCAGCGCGGACGCGCGCTCTTGCAGAGCTCGAGCGTTTGTCTGCGCGGATGCGTGCGCTTCGAAGACGTCTTTGAACGCGACGACCTCCGCGCGGTTGCGCGCCTGCAGCTTCGAGAGCAGCGACGCCGTCGTGTCGCACGAGGGGGAGGCGGCCCCGCCGCGGGTGGGGGTCTCCATGACCCGCCAGCCCTGCGCCTCTCCGAGTGTTCTGGTGCAGATCTCAGTTTGCGTTTGTCGCGTGTTAACTTTCCGCCCCCCGGTTCCAGCGACAGGGGACACAAGTCACCGACACACGACCGCTCCGCGAACGATGCCTTCGGTGCAGCAGGTCGAAGATCTCCTCCGCGCCGCGCTCGAGGCGGAGACGGTGAAGGTCACGGACATCAGCGGAGAGTAGGGCGGCGTTCTCCCCGAGCCTTCTCCGTGCGCGTCGTCGTCCAACCACCGATCGCCCTTCGAACCGCATACGACTGACCCTGACGCGACCGCTGTGCGTGACCCTATACCTAGCTGCGGTGAGAGCTTCGAGGTCGAGGTCGTGAGCAAGCAGTTCCAGGGGAAGCTCCCGATCGCGAGGCACAGGCTCATCCACGACGCGCTGAAGAACGAGATGGCGTCGATCCACGCGCTGTCGATAAAAAAGAGTCAGACTCCCGAGCAAGCCGCGGCGGCCGCGGCGCAGTGACGATCGCGCGCGAAAAGTTAATGAAGACGTGCATGTAGTAAAAGCTTCCCTTCATCGACAAAGTACTTCTGCTAGAAGACGCACTCGGACCCTCTCCAGCGTTCGACGTCGAGAGGTAGAGGTGAAATCTCTGGTCGTCGACGCCGTCGCTCTTTTTTCGTTCCCTCTGTGCTCGTCACAAGTGATAGGAGAACACCTCGCAGTTCTTCATGCTCTTGTGCCCGCCCGTCAGCTCTTTAAAGAACGTGGAGTGTCCGAACACCACGAAAACCTTATCCTCTCGGCTCATCAGCCAGTGCCGGAACCGATCGACGCGTTCCTTAAACTTGTGCGACGGCTCGTGCGACTGAAACGTCTCTCGCTCCGCGTCGTTCGGTCGGTGCACTTGACTGTACCACCACACGTCCCCTGGCAGCCGCGAGAGCCCGAGCGCGAGCAAAGGGAACTCGTTCATGAGGATCCCTTTGTTACGCCCGATATCCCCGGACGTGCTCACCTTCTCCGAGAGGTGCGGATGCACGATGACGCGTTCCCCCCAAGCGGCCATCTCCGCGGCGTCAAACTCGAGCGTATCCGACGGCGACGCGCCGACGGCGTCCGGCGCGAGCTCGCCGAGCTCCGCGCTCAGCGTTCGCTTCGCCGCCATCGGCGCGGGCGTCTTCTCGTCCGAGAGCATCCTCGCGACCGCTCTGCCGCCGCTCGCTCCCGCGTCCGCATCCGCATCCTCCAGGCATCCGCGTCCAGGCGCGGGCGTCGTCCCCGCCATCGGCACCGCGTCCTCGGATCCTCCGTCGTCAGCGTATCCGTTTTCGTCGCTGCTTCTCCCGGCGGCGGCGCGGGACCCTTTCCCGCCGTGGGAGAGACGGCTCTTGCTCCTTCCCGCGAGCGGCGGGCGCCCGGCGGTGTTCGCGCACGCGGTTCCGCCCGCGGCTTCGTTCACCGCCGCGGCTCTTCTCTTCTGCGCGTATTTCACCTCGAGCGAGGACTTGTACCCGTGCACGCACGTCTCCATCGCGCGCGTCAGCGCGGACGTCACCCACACCGCATCCTTCGGGAGCTTCGCTAGAAACCCGCCGAGACCTCTGGCTTGGTTCACGCCGAGCGTCGTCAGCGGCGCGTCGAATATGTTCGGCTCGTCCCACGACCCCGGCCCGCTGATCGCCTCGTTGTACGTGCTCTGGCCGTGCCTGACGAGGTGCACGATCTTTCGGCCCTTCACGAAAATCGGGTACAGCCGTTGCGGCTGCCTCAGCTCCAGCGCGGCGACTTCCTCGACGCTGCTCGGCAACGCGCTCTGGCCGTCCGACACCGTGCTCTCGCTCCGCGACAGCGTGTTCGCGAGCGCGTCCCCGGGGGACATGATGTACTGCGACCCTCCCAGCTCGCCGGGGCTCAGCGTGATGTCCTCGCCGCCGAGGGAGTCCACCCGCCTGTGCCGGCGTCGCGGCGTCGCGTGCACAGACGACGGCGCCTGCGCGACGGCGCGCGGATCTAAAACGTCATCCCCGCGCGCGTCCCGGTCCGCGGGCGACGTCGCGAGTTCTGATTTACCGCGTTCGAGCCTGTGGGATCGATGAGAGGGTAGGTGGTGGAGTCAGCGTGCGCGTTCGCGAGTGGAGACGTCGCGCGCGCGTGCGCGTCGGGATTTGAGTTTTCAAACACGGCGGAAACGTGCCACGATTTCGTGACTCGCGAAATCTCGCGCGAGGCGTCGCGTGCGCACCCGTCTCGCTCCGCGGACTCGACGCCGAGGTCGCCAAATGATCTGCTGCGCTGGATGTTAAACCCTGTCGAACGCCAGCGGCGAGGGTGGGAGAGCGTCGGTCGGCGACGGGCGCGCTCGAGGGGAGCGTCGCGAGAAAAATGTGTGCACCCGCGGCTGACACAGACAGGTGGTGAGATTCGCGTTCGTGCCACGACGCGGCCCGCGCGCGACGGCGCGCCGTGCCGCGCGCGATCGAGTCTAGAGTCCGGATGCGATCGATCCAAGGCACGACGGAGACGACGCGCACCTGGCGTGCGACCCGGGGTGTGCCGCGACGGCGAGTTGTTCGCGTCCGCGTCGTAGCGTTCGTCCGCGTCGTTCGTCTCCGCAACGGACGTCGAGGGGAACGGCAGAACGTTCTCGGATGACGCGCGCGGTTTCTCCACGCGCTGGCGCTTCGCTTCGTGCGACTGCATGACGCTCCGGAGGCGAGCCGCGCGAGGTCGGTGATCCCCCACTCTCCGCGGGGTCGCCGCCTCTGGTACGGTCGACCCACCGTGCCGCGGAGTGACCCGGCGCGGCGGCGATCTTCCAACCGCGTTCGAACAGAGGCGAGCGCGGTTCGCCTTCGCGAACAGAACCACTGCAGTCTGCTCGCGAACGACTCGAACTGAAGGCTGCTCGAAGGCCAGTTCGTCATCAGTTCCGACGGACTTCGCCACACCCCCCACGCGCGCATGGTGTCGTTCATCGCGCGCCGCGCGTGCGCGCTCGCGTCTCGGGCGCTGTCGACGCCCGTGCGATCGGCGTTCAGCTCGAGAATCGACGCCGTCGCGAGCTCGACGTCGTCGCCGGGATCCGACCGTCGCCGTTGGGCGTCGTCGAAAACGGAATCCGACGACGCCGCTCGCGGTGACATCCTTCGCGGCATCCCCGAGCACCGCGAGTCTCTCGTCGAGGAGGATTCGGAACCGGCGACGGAGGACGATCTCGCGCGCAGAAGAGCCGCGGCGGTGCGGCACACGCTGAAGCAAGAGATGGGCACGGAGCGCGCGTCGCTCACCAAGCTTCTCGCGAAGCACGGCGTGAGGATCGCGGGAGGCGTGGACGAAGCGAACGCGCTCATGGACGAGCTGCTGAGGTGGAAATCGGAGGTGGTCGTCTCGGGGGAGGGAAAGTGACGCGCTCGCGAGTAGAAGCGGCGGCGGCGCGGGCGTGATCGTCCGAGAGCGGGTGTGGCGTGTAGAGAGGGGGCGCGGGGCGGGGGTCGCACCCGCGTAGAGGTTGTAAGCGAACTTGAGACACAACGAGCGAGCTGTCTCAACAAATTGAAAATCGATCCGTCCACTGATCTCGTCGCGCGCTGCTGACGGACCGTCGCCGGGGGTCGGCGACGCGCCAGATGGGCGGCGGCAAGACGGTGGGGTGCTGCTCGAGCAAGACGAACTCGCCCGAGGGAGACCCGAGGTCGGATACGATCGAACCGGACGAGGATTCGGTTCGACGAAAAGGCTTCGAGCGCGACTCGTTTCGCGCCCTCTCGGGCGCGGACGCTTCGCCGCTCTCTTCCCCGCCGAGTAGTCCACCCCGGAGTCCTCCGCGTAGCCCTACTTCTAGCCTTAGAACGAGCTCGGATGTGGAAAGCCCCGGCGGCAGGATGAAGTCCGCGAGCGCGAAAGCGAGAGCCGCGGGCGCGTTCGCGAGCCTCTCGGACCACGACCGCGCGAGCGTTCCTTCCTCGCGCGAAGGCAGCATCGCGGGGGCTTCCCCGCTCGCGTCCCCGCTCGCGTCCCCGCCTCCGAGCCCCGCGCGCAGCGTGGACAGCGCCGCCGCGATCGCCGCGCTGAAGTCCGCGAGCGGCAAGAAGAAATCAGCGGGCATAAAGGCGAGGGCGCTCGCGCTGTTGGGGCGAAGTAAGAAGACGATCCTCGTCGACGAGCCGCCCCCGCCGGAGCCGGAGCCGGAAACGCGGGAACCCGACCCGCGTGATTCCTTCGCTCACGACGCGCGAGCTTCCGCCAGCACGTATCCTCCGGATTTCATGGTCGTGCCCGCCGCGCTCGGCGGCGCCGCTTTCGCCGGCGAGCTCCTGTCCTTGCGCGCGGCGCTGAGCGAAAAGGAGTTGGAAACGTTGGAGCTCCGCAGGGCGCACGCGGACGCCGCGGAGCGAACGTCGGAGGCGAGGCGAGAGAGCAGAAAGTCCGCGAGCGCGCGCGTGGACGCGATGAAGCACATGCACGCGGCGATGTCGGCGCGAGACGACGCGCTCGCGGCGGCGAAGGACGCGACGCAGAGATCGGAGAGGTTACGAGCAGAGCTCGTCGCCGCGAGGAAAGGCGCGAGGGCGGCGAAAGACGCGGCGGAGAGATACAAACTCGAGCTCGACGAGACGCGGACGCGCGTGAGGGACGCGGAGAGACTGAGAGCGGAGCTGAAGTCCGCGCGCGGGGCGGCGACGGCGAACAGACTCGCCGCTCTGGAACACAGGAGGAATTACGAACTCGCGATCGAACGCGCGACGAACGCGGAGAAGGCGGCGGCGCGAGCGAAAAATGACGCGGCGATCGCGCGGAACGAACGAAACGTCGCGCGGTGCTCGTCCGTGGACAAAGACAGCTCCGAGTCGACGCGCTTGAAGGGCGAGCTCGATGCACTTCGCAAGGAGATGGAGGACGTTCGCGAGAAAGCCGCGCGGGCGACGGCGAGGGCGGAATGCGAAGCGACCGCGGCGAGGGTCGCGCGCGACAAGGCGCGAGAAGACGCCGAGAGGGCGGCGGCGGATGAAAACGCGCGCGCCGCCGCCGCCGCGGCGAGCGCGGAGGCGCAGTCGGACATCGATAAAGTGCGTGCGGACGCGCAGTCGGTCATCGGTAAAGTGCGCGCCGACGCTGACGCTGCCATCGCGAAAGCGAACGCGGAGAAGGAAAAGGTGGAGGCGGAGGCGCGAGAACGCGCGGAGGTGTCGCGGACGGCGCAGTCGAAAATCGCGGATCTCGCGCGCGCGCAAGACGTCCTGAAAGTTCGAACGGAGCAGCTTTTGGAGCGCGTGGAGGAGACGAAACGACACGCGCAGTCGCGTGCGGCCGCGGCCGCGCGTCACAAGGCGACCGCGCGCGACCTTCGTCGGCAGCTCGACGAATCCGAGACGCGGCTTCGAGCGGCGAAGACGCACATGGAAGCGGACGCGCGCAGGGAAGCGGAGCGAGAACTGAGGGAGATCAGCGCGAACGTCGGGGTGATCGCGAGCGCGTCGCCTTCGCCTTCGCCTCGACCCGCGTCGCCGCCCCCGCGGCCGCCGCAGTCGCCGGTTACAGACGCAGCATCGCCGTCGGTGGCGATGACGACAGTGCACGAGGTGGACGAGAAGCATCGAGACGCGGGGGGGAGGGCGTTCGCGAGGGACGCGCTCGACGCCACGGACGCGGGCGTCGTCGAGGAAGCAACTGCGGTGCTCTCCGCCGCGCTTAGGCGGTGCGTCGAAGCTAACGTGGACTCGGGTGCGGACGTGTTTAAGCAGTGGATGATCACCGGGAACGACGATGACGCCAGCGCCGCGTCCGCGCTGCTCGCGGTCGCGCACTGCGCCGCGGGGGCTCTCGTGACCGCGAGCGCAAAGGCTGAGGAGTTCGAAGACGCGCTCGCGGCGTGCGAGAGCGAGAGGGACGCGTTGACAGCCGCGGCGGCGGGTTGGGAAGACGCGGCGGTCAAGGCGGATGCCGCCTGCGTGGCTTCTCGACAGGAGTTGCGAGTGGTACGCGCGACCGCGGCTGCGGCGGACGAACGCGCGGATATGGGCGGAACAGAGCTGCGAGCGACGCAACGGCAACTCCGCGACGCGGAGGAGCAAATCGCGAAGCTGGACGAAGTTCTGCGGCGGATGCACGCGAGAAGTTTAGGTCCAGGGTCCGCGCGGGACGAGAGTGGAGAGCGCGTCGTTCGAAGAGCGAGATGATGAGCGTGCACATTGCTGCTAGTTCTTTCACAATCGCCCCGTGTTAACTATTCGTTCACTTGTCGGCGGCGGCGGCGGCGCGTAATTCGTTCACCCGGACAACCCGGTGTTCTTCTCTGAGCTCCTGTTCGAATGAGAAGACGGATCGAGTTCGTGGAGAGCACCGGTGATGGTAGCCCAGTTTGGGTCCGTCCGAACCACCGGCTCAGGCTGAGTCGCCTCGACTACTTCTTCGTCATCTTCGTCCTCTGACGACTCGTCGAGGAAGTATCTCTTTCGCTTCGCCGCCGAGACGTGTTTCACCGCGCCGGCGGTTTCGGATACGCCTTGCTGATGGGGTGGCTTCGGTGGAGACGCCACCGGCACGACTGGCGTGTCCTCCGACTCGTCCCGCACGACAATCGCCGCGTCGTCTTTAACCTCAGCCTCCTCTTCATCCTCATAAGTCTCGGGGACGTGCTTAGTGAACGTCTTTATCTCGTCCAAGTCCTCGTGCGCCTCTTCCTCGTCCTTCGCGCCGCTGAGTTCTACCACCTCCCGACGAGCCGGCTCCTCTTTCTTCTTGGCGCCGTAAAAATCTGCGGCGCTCGCGCCGCCTCCCACCTCTGCTCGCCCGAGCTTATTCCCTTGCCCACTGAACCACCGACGTTCTTCTTTGTTGGCAACCATCTCGACAGCCGCTCGCTCAAATCCCTTCGACTCCCGTTCCTTTTTCAGCTTTTCCTCTTTGACCCTCGCCGCCGTCGCGAAATTTTCGCGTTGCCTCACAAGCTCCTCGTAAGACGAGATGTTGACGCCAACGTTTTCCAAGGCAAGCTGGATCGCTTGCCATTGCTTCGCATCGCTCGATGCTTCCGGCCCAGTCTGCAGTGCCTCGAGGACTTTTTCGGTGATCTGGACACGCATCAGACTCGCCAGTTCTTTCACGAACCAAGAGCCGCGTAAGAAGCCCGCGTCAAGCGTAGACCCCTCGGCGACCGGAAGATCTTTATGAGCCGCGTCAACATCCGCGACGGTCAACTGTGTAGGCATCGACTCCAAGAATTTCTTGATGCAGATGAGGAGGAAAAGACCGCAATCGGAGCCGTTATCTTGCTGCGGAATCCTCATGCGCTTCTGAGGTAACCTCTCCTTCGTGAACTGAAAGAGATCCACTGTGCTGCCCCTGCCGTCTTGGTTCCTGAGAGCGATTCCCACACGAAAAGTTCATCGATCAGTTGAAAGGGGACACGGTCAAATGTTGAAACCGAGGGATGGGTGAAAAACGTTTGTGTAGAACGCACCTGATCAGGTTCTCATGCCGTGGGTTAAGCCGCGCCCACTCCATGGCGAGATACTCGCGAAGCTTACCGCACACGAAACTCGTTTTATGACCGCCAGACATGGAGTCGAGATGCAGCAGGTAAGGCGCCGGGTGATGCGTATTTTTCTCATCCGTCAGGTCCATCGCCTCGTTCACGAGCTTCGGCTGGCACAAAATGACGACGCTCCAGTGCAGGTGCTGATGAATGGGAAAAAAAACGAAATCCTTCTCGAAGATGTTCACGCGGCGCTTCTTCGATTCCGTCCACTTCGTCACCGCGTTATGCGCCGCCCTCTGCCTCATCCCGGGCTCGCAGTCGTACACCTGCGCGAGCTTTTCGAAAAAGAAAGAGTTGAAGAAGTGGCACCTACCCACGTTCGCTTTAAACTTCGGCTCTCGTTGGAGCCATTTGATGTAGAACTCCACGACGCTGTCGTTCAACATCTCGCCTTCTTCGAGCGCGATGGTATCGCGCGACGTCAACGTCACCGGGTCTATCTCTTTGTCGCCCGCTGGGAACGACGCCGAGCACTCGCCGATCTGCTTGGAGATGTTTACCTTCACCGTCGAGCGCGTCGGGCGACTCGAACGCATCGTGACCTCGGGCTCGAACTGAGCCCCGGTGCCGCGGCCGCCAGCTCCAGCGTCGTTGTCGTCGTCGTCCGAGAGCACGATGGGTTCATGCGTCGCCTGCGCGGCGGCGGCTTTCCTCTTAGGCTTACTCCCACTCGTCCAGTTCGGATCCGCGTCGACGCCTGGATACACGCTCGGCGGTTTCATCCTCTTCTGCGCGCGAAAGTCTTCGCTCTTGTCTTTCGTGTACCCGGCGATCTGTTCCACCACGGTCATGCCTTTCTGAGGACCGCCTTCCAAGTGCAACGGGAACCCGCTATTCCTCGACGCCACTCCTTTCCCCCTCCGCGACTTAAAGAGATTTTCCCGAGCCGCTGCTTCCAACGCCTCCTTCTCTTTCGCCTCTTGTCTCAAGCGTTGCTGCTTTGCGGCGTCGTTCTTCCACGACTGATTGCGGGCCAAGGGATTGGACTCTGGTGAAAAGTCCGGGTCTTCTGGTGACGATATTTGCTTTCGCTCATGCTGCTGAATCTTATGCAGCTCCTCCTTGAGCGGGATCATCTCATCGAACAGAGCGACCGTGAGTTGCAGACCCTCCAAATCGGTGCCCGCCTTGACCTTCCCAATCGTCGACACGTACCCGTCGCGCCGCCTTATCAACTCCTTACATGTTAAATGCTGTGATTGATGGTAGTGTTCGGAGGCTTTCTTGAACTTCTCGGTAAACTTAGCCCTCACGGCGTCGAGATCTGCTTCGACTTCGCTTTTCGAGCGACGGGGTGCCATCTCGGCGAACGACCGCGCGATCTGTTTTCGTCGAGATCTACGGAGACACCGCACGTGTCAGGCGCATGCCGTGTTGCGAAACAGAAAGGCGGTTCGATTCGACGGATCTGACGCTACGTGCGCGCGATCGAACACGCCGGCGTGCGCCCGGCTGTGGCGCGAGAGAGGTTGGGCGCCGCGTGGCCTTTCAAACGAACGAAAAAATGCAGGGGGTGCCCAAACTGAACGCGACACCAGACACACCTACCAGACACCCTCGCTCCAGATGACTGCAAACGGTGGCAAGTGTTTTCGTGTCGCGTTCATAAAAATATTATTACGTTCTATGCTTGCTACGAGATGATCGACGCTTCCTCGCCGGGGATCGCACGGTGGACCCGCGAGCTAGATTGCTATCGCATCTCCACGTCCTTCGACCTGGAATACCCGCTCAGTCGTGCTTGAGAACGAGCTCGAGATGAGGAAACCCGCTGCTCGCTTTGTACCGATGAAAAAGCTCCTCGACCTTGGCGTAGTACTCCACGCACACGCGAGCGACGTCCTCCTCCGCGGCGACGCCGTCGGGACTCGGCGGAGGGACTTCCACGGGCTGCCCGACGACGAAGCTCAAAGGCAACGGCGCGGGCAATGGCAGAAACCCTTTGTATCCCGCGGGAAGGAACGGCATCGGAAACCCGAGTCGCTTGGTCGTCCACCGCTGCGCGGATTTCCACTTGATGATGTTCCTGACCGCCTGCGACTCGCCGAAGACGAACACCGGGACGAGGTGTGCGCCCTCCTCGATCGCGATGCGAATAAACCCCTTGTGCCGCGTGCACAACGTCACGACGTGATCGTCGACCCCCCCCACGTGCTCGACGAGCTCGGCTTGTCCGCCGGGGCACAACACGACGGCGCCGCGCTCGCGCAAGCTCCTCAGGAAACTCTTCCTCGAGACGTTCCTGGCGCCCGCCCACATCACGACGTCTCGGAGCAACGGCACGCGAAATATGACGTTCGCGCCGAGCGTGACCGGTGACGGTATGGAAGGGAAAAGCGACGCAAATTGCGGTGTGTGATGGAACCAACACGCCCCAGCCGGAAGCATGCCGTGAGGGTGGTACCCGAAAATGACCCGCCGCGGGGAATCCCCATCGCGTTTTTCCCCGTCTTCGTCGTCTCTAACGCGCCACTCCTTCCCGTGTCGAACGACCCGGCACTTCCCGTGCCACCTCCGCGCGACGTCCTCCACGACTCGCGTCATCCAGTGTTGAAATCCGATCCACGACCGATACCCCGTCGACCCGGGGGCGCCGTAAAACGTTGGCGCGTACGCGGCGGCGCCGATCGCCAACACCGTCGCGCTCCACGCGAAGCTCGGCGCCGTTGCGAGGACGGTCGTGATGAGCGCGATGACGATGAAGTGCGGGGCGTGTATGACGTGCATGACCAGCAGCATCGTCGCGAACTCCCGCCACGACGACATCTTCATCGACGCCGCGCGCTTGGACGGGCTCGACGGCGGCGACGACGACGGCGACGCCGGCGCGCCCGCGCCTCTCGGGACGAAGTGCAGAAGCGAACACGCGGTGATGATCTGCGCGGCGAACCCCGTGCCGCCGGCGACCCAGGACGCGATCGCGAGAAGCTTCAAGCCCGTCTCTCCGATCGCCGCCCCGCCGCCTCGAATCAGCGCCGCCGAGCTCGTGCGGAGGATGACCGCGGCGACGACGACGCACCCGGCGACGCTCAGCGAGAAGCACGCCCAGCCGAACGCTTGTAAGAGCACGAACCGTTTCCCCCCGGTGCCGGGTTGCCAGAAGCTCCAGGCGTCTCCGCCGCCGAGCGCCCAGCGCAGACGCCCTCCGACGCCGTGCGTCACCGGCACCGCGATCGCGAAGCACGCGAGGGCTAAGACCGTGAACCCGAGACGAGCCGCGGGGGCTTCGCGCGAGTTCTTCGCCGTGAGGAGAAGCGCCGCGCCCGCGAACGCCAACGCGCAGCACAACGCCGCGATGACGGTCGTTCCCGTGTTGCTGATCTCGACGGTCGTCGTGGACGGCTGGCGGCGGTGTCCGCGTCCGTGAGTGTTCGACGACCCTCGATGGTACGTCAAAAGCGACGCGACCATGAGCACCTCGCTTATGAGCGCGGAGCAGATCGACCACTCGTGAAGCGTGGGCGAGTCGAAGTCGATCGAAAACGGGACGAAGCGACTTCCGAGCGCGAGGAGGCCGCACGTCGCCGCGACGGCGAAGAACGTCCAGCTGAAGCCTTGGAACACCATGAACCGCTTTCCTCCGCTGAAGAAGATGTTCCGAAACTTCCACGGAAGCGACGCGCCCGCGTGCAGCCGATGGCCCGCGACGCCGTGCGTCACGGGCACCGAAGCGACCGCGATCGCGGTGGCCGCGAACATCATAGCGTCGCTCCAACCCGTGTTCATCATCGCGCTCGTCTTCGCGGGAGCACGCGGACGCCGACGCTGAAAGGCCGCGTTAGTCGCGGTGTATCACCGACGCGGTGAATGCACGTCCGCCGCCGTGCGGCCGCGGCGCGGTCACTGAGATCCAGTGAGCAGATCCGTAAGTCAGTAACCTTATGAGCTCAGTTCGTCAGATCGCGGTCGACAAAGAAGACACGAGTTACCGGTTCGGTCGACCTCACTCGATGACGCCCGCGCGCGCGGGTCCGCGCGTCGTTTTCGCCCGCGTCGCGCGCCCGCATCGTGAACTCGAGCGTCGCGCGGCCGCGATGCCCTCGGCTGGCGCGCACAGAAGGGCGACGGTGCTCGTGGGGGACGTGCACGGGCATCGAGCGAAACTCGTCTCGCTCTTCGAGAACCTCGAACGCGAGATCGGGGCGGAGAGGTTGAGCACCAGCCGCGTGGTGTTCCTCGGGGACCTCGTCGATCGCGGACCGGAAACGAGCGGCGTTCTAGACTTCATCGCGTCGCTTCCCGCCGTGCACCCGAGCATGGAGGTGAGGATACTCGGAGGCAACCACGACCTCGGGATGGCAACCTTCTGTTCCCTGTGGCGCGTCGACGGCGGGATGCCTCCGCCGGAAGGGTATGTCGCGCGCAGAAAAGAACCGCCGCTGTGGGTGGACGCGACCGACAAGAACGAACACGCGCGCATGCATTTACAAGGAAGGAGATGGGGCGCGTTCGAGGCGGGGACGCGGAACGCTTTCGACAGCGAAGCGACGTTCGCTTCGTTCGGCGTCGACCCTGGCGACCCGCGTCGGCGCGAGGCGCTGCTGTCGTCGCTCCCGGAATCTCACGCCGTGCTGCTGTCGTCCCTCGAGTTCGTCGTCGAGCTGGACGACGTCGAGGATGACATGCACCCGGAGGTGAATAAACTCATAGCCGTTCACGCGGGGTTGGAACTCGAACGTCCGATCCCGGAACAACTCGAGGCATTGCGCGAACGCGTGATTCAGCAACGCTGGATCGAAGCGCTTCAAGGTCGGACGAACGTTGGACGGCCCGCGAACGTCGGCGTAAACGTGCTCGTCGCGAGCGGACATCACGGCATCTTGAAGACGGACGGTAAATGGCTCGTCGTGGACGAGTGCGCAGGGCTCGACGAACGACAGCTCGCCGCCGTCGTTTTACCGGAGCGCGCTGTCGTCAAGTCTCATTGAAGAAGCAGAGCGGTTCAGTCGAATACCTTCTAGCAGTTAGTGTGTTTAGCCTATTCATATCGGATACTAGATCTAGTTCGAAGGACGCGACCATTCCGTCGAAGCGACTCGTCCAGGGAGCCCTTCGAGGTGCGCCACAAGCGGTTCGAGCGCGGGAGGCACGGGATCTCCATCGCGCCTCCACGCCGCCTCGAAATTTTCCCCCGCGGCGAGTTGAACGACGTCCGCGACTCGCGTCAACGCGGCGCGAAATTTGAAGACGAACGCATCGTCTCCCCTCACGTCAGCCTCGGAGTACGCCCGCGCGATGTCGCTCCAAAGCTCCGCGGCGTGTGCGGGCACTCGCGGCCACGTCATCGTGCAGATGAGCTCTAAACACGAAGCCGCCCCGAGCGCGGTGTCGTCGTCTCTTGCGTGCAGCCACGAGAGCAACGGCGGGAACAAACGGTTAAGATGCGGCGCCGTGGACAGCTTCGCGGCGGATATCAACGCGGGAGCTTCGATCACCCACGCCGCGGCGACTAAAGGTTCGTGACTCCGCGAGTTTGCCGCATCGATCATCACCGCGAGCGCGTTCGCGAGTTTCGGTTCATGAGGGTCGTCTGAAGACACCGCGATCGTCGCGCGGACGTGCGCCGCTGCCGCAGCGCCGAATACTTCTGTCCCAGATCCACCCAGTGTGTTCGCCGCGGCGTCGAGCAGCGCGGCGCCGTGCCATCGCATCTCCGTTCTGGTGACCGCGGCGACGAGAGCCACGAGCGCGGCGCATCCTTCGCGCCTCACCGCCGGACTGTTGTGGTCCATGGCCCGCAGAATGCACGGCACGACGCGAGACACGACTCCTCCAACTCCGCCGTCTTTGCCGCTGCCAACGCGACCGACCCAAGGGTATCCCGCCGTGGACAACAACCAATGTAAACGCACGGCGGCGATTACGGATGTCTCCACGGAAGCAGGTTGCAACGTTGCCGATATGTCCACGGGTAGTTCCGGGGTTGGAGGTCCCGGTGCGCGTTTGTCGCGAGCGCTGGACTCACCCGCCCAGCGCTGCTCCGGCTCTTGGGCGAGACAGTGCGCTATGGAGGGCGCGGCCTCGCTCAGGCACTTCGCTAGGATCTCGCGCGTGAAGTCGCTATACTCGGAACCGCTCGATGTCGTTGCCCCAGAAGCGCGAGATGCGAAAGTTCGCTGCAGTAACACGCGCGCCGCTTCCGCGGCCTCTGGTGAACTCCACCCTGGTAGACCGCCTGCTCCGTGAACCGTCGCCGCTTTCGCGTACGCTGCCGCCGCGAGCGCTGCCGCCGTGGCGACGCTCATTATCTCCATGTCAGTGTCATCATTCAGAGACGTCGACTGGGGCTCACCTCCGTCTTCGTTCTCGACGCCCGCAGTTCCTCTCCCCGCGGGTTCATCGTCGTCGATCAACTCGATGATGAGCGGCGGGCGTTTGCCAGACGGAGGCGGCGGAGGAACATCCACGGACGAGCGCGCCGGAATGTCTGCACCTTCACGTCGCTCGTCCCGTGGTTTTCGCGGCGGGTGCCTCTCTTTGTCGGGTAAAACGCCGAGGATAGCGCGCAATAAGTTCATTCGGACCGCCGCCGCGGCGGCCCCGCGCGGCGCGGACTCGGCGGCGGTTTCGTCGGCGACGAGATCGAGTCCGTGGTCCGCGCGCGCGGTAGCGGCCACGATCGCGGAGGGCGGTTCCAACTGCTTCGCGATGGCGTGCGCCGCGGTCAAGAACGCCCTTCTTCGCGATGCGGCGGTCTTACTCCATTCGCACGGCGACCCGGACGGCAACGACGCGAGCACGTCAAGCGCTCGAATCACAGCCTCGAGGGCGTCCGCGGCGCTCGGGTCGTCGTAACCGTCCGCCACGGTAACGGCCGCGGTGACGAGCGACGCGGCTTCGTCCGGAAGTCCATCCGCGCCGATCGGTGGTTCGGACTTCCAACGCGCTTCGAACGTTACGGCGGCGGCTCGCAACGCGCTTGCCTGCGAACGAGTTGGGAGGGGACAAGTGTGAAAACGTGAGATGCTATGATGTCGACACGCCAAAGGCGAACGTGCGTATCCGGCGTCGTGAAGGCGAGGCGAGGCGCGAGCGGTGTCCACGCGGGTCGAAGTGGTGCGTGTGCGTACTTCTTCCCAAGCTGTCGGCTTATCGCCGGCGCGCGTCTCAGTCATCCTGCGCCGGCCGCACTGAAGCGACGATCGGAACGATCGTTGTTGACGTCCTTCGCCGTGACACCTCCCGCCTTAAACCGAAAATCGAACGAGGCCGCGGGCACAACTTCCCGCGCCACGTCGGTGAATCGCGGCGGGGAGGACCGCCGCATGCGACGATGCGCGAGCGTCTGCCGCCGCGGGGATGCCGCGCGCTCCTCTTCGCGATCGTCGCGCTGATCTTGCCCGGCGGCCCGGTCTACAAGCCCGTGCTCGCGAGCAACGTTTTCGCGAAGATGCAGCCCCTCGGCGATCGCGGGTTCCACGGCGACTACGGCCCGCCCGGGAGGAGCGGCCACAGCGCGGTCGTGAACGACGAGTCGCGGATGTTCGTCTTCGGAGGCAAGGTCAGGGTCCCGAACGGGGACTACCTGAATGACATGTGGCTGTACGACTGGAACACCGGGAACTGGACCGCGTACAACCCGAACGAGCTCGTGTGCGAGGAGTGCTCCGTGTGCGCGAGCGAGAGAGCGAACCAGGAGGACGGGCACAAGTACATCAAAGCCGACGACGGATCCTTCATCCCGTGTCCGGACGACACCAGGGCGGAGTGGGAGGCGCTGTCCGTCACGTCGAGGAGCTTCGGCGCGCAGTGCGAGTACCACACGACGTGCTTCGACTGGACCGGGTTGCGCCCGTACGCGGAGCCGAACCTGGAGAGCGGGACGAACCGCCCGGCGCGCGACCTGCCGAGCGGGCGATGGGAGCATCAGAACGCGCTGGTGCTGAACCGGCTGACGGGCGAGCGCGACACGCTCGTCATGTTCGGGGGATACAGCGTCGACTGCGTGGACTACTGCGACGACTTGTGGCACTACAACATCCCGCGGAGCACGTGGACGAAAATAGCAAATTTCACGAAGCCTGTTCCGACGAGGCGATGGAAGCACGCGATGGTCGACTACCTCGACGCGGTGTTTATGTTCGGGGGGCACGGTCAAAGGAAGGCGAAGCTTTTGCCCGGGCAGACCGTCGACGAGAATGAAATTTACGACGACGTCACGAGGTACGACCCGACGAACCCGCTGTACTTTGACGACTTGTGGTCGTACAACGTCACGGAGCGCGAGTGGGAGCTCCTCAAGCCGTTTTGCGTGACGTGTGAGAACGCGACAGAACCGGACGGCACGACCGAGAGGGATATCTTTGGCCCGCGCGGTAGGCACAGTCCGTCGTTGGCGAACTACGACGACGCGTTGTACTTGTTCGGCGGGTACGCGTTCGGAGGCGTGACGCGGTTCAACTTTCTGTACCCGACCGGCGCGTTCACGGACTACCCGTCGCTGAACAGCAAGTACTACATGAACGACCTATGGAAGTACAACATCTCCGTGAACGAGTGGCAGGAGATGTTCCCACACCCGAATTATCCGATCCGCCCGCAGCCACGTTTCGGGCACGCGAGCGCGATCAGCATAAAAGAGGAACATGTCGTGATGCTCGTGTACGGGGGATACACGTGGGACGACGAGATCGGGGATTTGTGGTATTACAACATATCAGGAGATACGTGGGTCAAGGTAGTGGGAGAGGGAGAATATCCGTCGCGTCGATACCGCGCGACGATGGTGCCCGTGGGACACACGTCGCAGCTCCGCACGGGGTCGACGCAGCAAGCGGGAAGGGCGCTGATATTCGGCGGGCACGGTTGCTTGAAAGGGGTTAACTACTTCGAAGCGACGAAAAGTAAGGTGCTCTCGCAGCAGGACCGCATCAATAATGTCGATTTGCAGTGGGACACTCAATATGACGTCACCGGGGACGGTAAGATCACGGTCAGACGCGTTGACGTCGACCCGTACGGGGACCCGATTTTGAGCACGAATCCGGATCTGTGGATTCAAACCCCAAACGATTATGGCGAGAAATACTGCTACGAAGAGCTCGACGATCTTTGGCAATACTTTCCTACGTCGTGTCCTAAAGATTGTTCACGACACGGGTCGTGCGTGTACAACTTTTGCGTGTGCGACACAGGATACACGGGCTTTGACTGTTCCAACGTCTCGTGCCCGGACGACGTGTGTTATTTCGACTACCTGGGTCACTCGCAAGTGTGCGACCAGTGCAATAATCGCGGTATTTGCAACGGGTTCACCGGATCGTGCGAGTGCCAGTTCCCGGCGTCGGGGGAATCGTGCCGCGCGTTTGACTGTTTGAACGACTGCAACGGCAACGGCATCTGCGACCACAGCCGAAACAACTCCCTCGGCTACGGCGTTTGCGAGTGCTTCACGCAACAAGGTCGTCCGGCGTACGAGGGGTTGGACTGTTCGATTCCCGTGTGTCCTTGGAATCCAGCGAATAAGAAAAATGACACGTGCAGTAGCCGAGGTATATGCGTCAACGGAACGTGTGTGTGTCATCCCGGCTACGGAGACTCTTTCATTCATCGAGAGTTGAGGCCGCCTGAGGGTGCTTTATATGGCATCCGGGTCCCAACGGATTACGACGATAACCCGATACTTGGTTGCGGCTATGACGAAGAAAAGGAAGAGTGGTCTCCAGCATGGCGCGGTCCCAAAGAAGCGAACCCCGAAACTGGAGTTCCTCAGTTACCCGAGTGCGAGCCTATATTCATCGCGGACTGCGGTGACGTTCTCTTCACGTTCGCGGGCGCAGGCCTGTATGGGGCTCCGTGGGTTTTTGCCATCGCGCTGGCGTGGATCGCGTATGACGTTCTCGATCGCCGAGATTGGCCGTAGCCATGCCCGGCGCGGTGCTGTGCATCTAGATAGACTATGCATACAGTACTACGTATCTACTGAACTCTAGAAAATCGGCGCGCACGTCACACATTCCCGTACGAACGACTCGTACGCGCCGTCGGCTGTTATCACGACTGTCGTGTAAATCGTCAGCTGATTTAATACCGGATCGAGCGACAGCACATCTTCGTACATCGACGATGGGGTGATCGCGACTGAGCCGACCCCGCGCAGCGCTTTCTCCGCTGGCTTTTTTCGATTATCCCACGCCGGTTCTCTCACCCAGTGGTCGTAATTCGTTTGGACGAGAAACCACGTACCCGCAGTCGAGTTCAACCTCCAGGTGTCCAGCAACTTGTTACGATCGAGCGTCAACACAACGCCTTCGTCGAAGGAAACGCCAGCGATCGTAAGATACATCTGCGTCGCCATGTGTCTCGTGCTCAACGCGCCCACCGCGTCTTCGAAAGTCAGTGCGGTTTCGTCCTCCAATACCTCGCGAATCGCCCATGTCACGGGAATAACGTCCGTCGTCCTGATTGCATTGACGAGATTCAGAAGGCTCTTCAAAAGATTCGGCACTGGCACCGGTCCGGTCATCTCGCGTTCGTTCGCGGTGATGGAGAATGCGCCACCACGCATCCCCGTGGCTGCGCCGACGTAACCGGCAAACGTCGTCATGACGTACACGCGCTCACCCGCGCGCGTGAACTCGACGTCGATCGCTATTTTCCTCAAGTCGTCGCTCATTCGTTTCACGCCGAAGCCGAAGTCTAAGTTCCGGGCGTGGAGCAGCTTCCCGCCGCCGCTCTCGGAGCTCTGCGCGACGATGGAAGTGCAGAATGGCGTGATTTCGAAGAACAGGTTCACTAATACGACGTCCGCGAGGGACATGTCGAGGACGTCCGCGACGCCGGTGAGCTCCTCGATCACCCAACTCGGGAGGCGTCCTCGAGCGTCGAGGACGAGCTTGTCAACCTCGGCGTGGACTTCTCTTGGGAGCTTCGCGAAGATGTCGCTCATCGTCTCGCGCACCGCGGCTTTGTTCGCCCGCATCACGCCCTCCCAGCGCAGCCTAGGCGGGTCGTCGAGATTGATGCGGAAAAGAGGTAAGGCGGTGCCGTCGACGACGGACGACGTCGACGTCGTCGACGGGAACGAGGGCGGCGGTGCGAACGCTGTGGCATCTGACGACGCGCCCGTCGTGGTCGTTCTCTCCCCGAGCGTCGCTTTCCCACTCCGTCCCGTCACGACGCCGCGCGTTTCCTCTGGAGCGAAAAAGACGAATACGCTCGCGAGGAACGCGACGTGCAGGTGCTGAGAACGTCGCATTCGTGCTGCACGTAGACGAAAGGGAGCGAAGCGCGCGTACTCGGAAATGACAACGACGGGCGAACCGACGCCGCTTCGTTCGTTCATGAGTCCTTTCAGTGCTTGGTTGTCAGGTTGCTTTTCAGGTCTTTTCCCTGTCAGCGAGAAAACCAAAAAAAAAGAAAAAAAAAAGGCCGAAATCAAACAGACTTGGCTATTGGCCCTGACGAGGGAGGGCAAAACTTCAGTGTTACTCAAGCGCGGGCCGACGACAACCACGAACGGAGCACGCGCCCGCACTCGTGATGAGCGCGAGCGCACGCGCGCGCGGCGGGGTGAATTGAATATCCATGATACTGTATGATGTGTAACCCCTCCTGAGAACCAAGGCGCGCGTCTCGTTCACATGAGCTCTCGCGCGCGCGTCGTGTACCTCGCAGTCGGCACTCGGGGCGATTGCGAACCACTCGCGATCCTCGCTGCAGCGCTCGCACGTCGAGGAAATGACGTGCACTTCGTGACGCACCGCGCGCATCGCACGATCGTGGAAGCGCCTCTCGCTGCCGCGGGCGTGCGAACCGTTCAATTTCTCAGCCAACCCCCTTCTCGACCCGGGGCGGAACGTTGCGAAGAAGACGAACGCGACGAAGAAACGATGCACCGAGAAGAGTGCGTTCGCGCGTTAGAAACCTCGCTCGGTTGTTCGATCGAAGACGAAGACGACGATCGGGCAGCTGGATTTCGCGGAAGAGCACTCGTCGTGATCAACCTTTTCGCCCTCGAAGGATGGCACATCGCGGAATCCCTCGGTTACCCTTGCGTCGTCGCGAGCCCGTGCGTTCCGCCCGGTGTGTCAGCACCGCCTTCGTCGTTCGCGAGAAAGTTCGAGCGCTATTATCCCGGGCCGTTTCGATATTTGCACGATAACGAAGACGGCTTGCCCGTGTCGTGGCGCGAGGTCGAGCACTGGATGTGGCCTCTGCTGTCCGAGGAAAGATGGGGGAGTTGGCGAGTCGAGAGGCTTCAGCTCGATCCCGTCCCTTTTCTGACGAAACCAAAAGCGCGTGGGCAGTCGTCGTTACTGTACGGAATAAGCCCAAGCGTCCTGCAAGTGCCCGGATACTGGCCGAGCACCGCGAAAGTGTGTGGATTTTGGTTTCCTCCGGCCGAGTGGGAGCGGGACGTTATGAAACCAGCACAGACGGACGAACTCTTCGGGGACGCAGCACGTACAACAGACAAACGCCCTTCTGTAATTGCGATCGTCCTTTCCACTGTCTGTGACATGGGCCTTCTAGGAACCTTGGAGGACGTTGTCGACATCTTGCACGTCCTCCGAGCTTCCTTAAAGAAGGCGGAGTTTCGGGGAATAGTCGTCGCTCCGTCGGGGTCCGTCCTCGGCAGGGCGTTTGTCATCTTTTCGGAGTCGAGAAAACGAAAATTCCAAGCCCAGGACGAAACTGCAGATGACAATCCTGAACCTCAAAACACCGATGAAATTTTGACCCTCATCGAGTCTGTTTCCTTTCAAAAATTATTTCATCGTTGCGCTGGGGTGATTCACCACGGCGGATCGGGAAGCACTGGCGCAGCTCTTCGAGCGGGAATCCCTCAGGTCGTGATTCCGTTCTTTTTCGACCAATTTTTCTTCGCTGAGAAAGTGGCCTGGCTCGGGGTCGCGAGTCTTTTGAAATCATCCGATATTTCAAGAGAAAATAAAAATAGGGCTATGGCACTCGACGAAGCTCTTGAAAACCTCGGCAAGCCTGAATTAAATAAAAGCGCGAAGGAAGTGCAGCGGAATATCGAACGTGAGACCGAGAGTGCGGTATTTCAAGCAGTGGAATATTTCGAGAACAAAACGGAAACGCGGGTTCTAATAAAGACTGCGAAAGAACCGCGACTTCACGTTATAACGCTCTCAAATACTTTGAAAGTTGCGTGCACGCAAGACGCGATTCACGAGACAAAATATATCTTCAACGAAATATTCACGGAAAACGCGTACTTTAGACACGGCATCGAACCAACGTCCGGTGGAGTTATTATCGACGTAGGCGCAAACATTGGATTATTCTTTTTAGCGACACACGCGTGGCTACGTCGTAATTGCGGTTCACCACCGAAAACATATATAGCATTTGAACCGATTAAAAACAACGCCGCGGCGTTTAAAAAGAACGCGTGGATTCACGGTCTCTTAGAAAAGGTCGATTTGATATCGTGCGGTCTGACGAATGAATTTAAAGCCGTGAATGGTGTTGCTGCATTCGCGCATTATCCTTCGATGCCGGGAAACTCGACGATGGTCCCTGAGGAGAAAGAATCGCTGCAAAAGGCAAGGATGAAATCAAAATACTTTGAGCGTCGGGAAAACGTCACTTGCCGCGTTTCAACACTGCACTCCGAATTAAAGAGTTTATATCCCGAACTGAAAAGCGTCGATTTATTGAAAATAGACGCGGAAGGAAGCGAATACGCGATCTTAGAAGGTATGTCTCCGGAGGATTGGGATATCATCAGACAAGTGGTCATTGAAGTTCACGACGTACAAAACAGAGTCTCCCGAATCAAGGTTTTGCTCGAGAAAATCGGGTTCTTCACCGCAGTCGAGAAACATGAGCCAGGTTCGGACGCGTTCATTGTTTACGCTCGCAGAGATGCTTAGGTATACCATTTATTTAGTTATGGTGTCTAGTTAGTTTTAGTGATAAAATGAACATCAATCAACCGTTCAAGGCGGCGACGAGATGAGAGGTTGAGGGAGATTGTCCAGCAAAATTTTTGTCAATAGTTGCTGGTTTAATGGCTTCGCGACGTAATCTGACATGCCAGCTTTGACGCAGTCTTTCTGACTCATAGACTTGATACCAGACGACACCGCGACTATTGGTACGGTGCTCATTTCACCGCCCAATTTACGTATTCTCCTGCTTGACTCCAAACCGTCCATAACAGGCATTTGAAGGTCCATCAAAATAATATCGGGAATTGTTTCGTTTCCTTTCATACACTTCTCACAGTGCTCCAACGCGGATTTCCCGTCGTTCACGCACACCAGTTCGATGATTCCAAAACGTTTAATGAGGCGTTTCACGATAAATTGCGTTGGAACACTATCTTCGGCAAAAAGCACGTTCAACTTTCGCGCCGGAATAAATCCTTCAGTCTTGACTTCTTCACTGATACCAAGGAGCGACATATCTTTCTGCGTTTCCGCGAGCTGCAACATGATTTCTTCGTTCTGCAATATTCTGTAACTCGCGGTTCTTACCAACTGGTCTTTTCCTCCTTTGTCTTTTGATAACGCAGCGAGCAAGTCGTCGACTGTGACTGACAAAACTTCGAGGTCTGTGAGAGCGCGTACCGTCGCCGTGCGACTTCCGATCGCTTTTTCTCCGTTCAGGCTGTTCTGGATAGCTTCTAAAACAGCCATCTCTCCGATAACTGCTCCAGCTGAGCGAACGGCGAGAGTGGCGAGTTTACTGACGTCATGGGAAAATAACTCACCTCCCGAGGCCTCAGAATATTGTTCCGTGTGCTCCAGTGCGTCGACGAGAACCTCGCATTCTCCGGAATTGATAAAATACATGACTGTACCGGATACTCCTTTCCGAATGAAAATCTCCCCAGCCCGAAAATGTACGGTTTTGAACGCAGGTCGAAGCAAAGTTGCAAGAGGGTCTGCACGAACCGCAGCTGCGATTTCTTCCTCCGTGACGTCGATCTGAAGAGGCTGATCCGCTAAAGAAGGAGGCAAGGGTTGCTCCCCCCTCGCGGTCACCCAAGGGTGCGTCATAATCCGTGACAGTGTCGCTCGCTTCGTGGGATCGACGACGAGTATCACCGTCAAAAGATTTTTCAACTCGGGCGAGAGCACGACGGCTTCTGGCGGGAAGCGTAACCCTTGCCTCTGGGCCATGGCGACTATCTGGAAAATGGTTCGACCGATGAAGGGCAACTCAGCGGTCGCCATGTGAAATATGCAGACGCCAAGTGACCAGATGTCTGCGATGTACGGGTCGTAGCCGTCCTCGCCGAGCATCTCGGGAGCGATGAACGCAGGCGTGCCGACGATTTTTTTATTCGAGTTGACCGCCTTACTCTGACCGATGAAAGAAACCCCAAAGTCTGCAATTTTAACAGAACCATCAGCCATCAAGAGCAGGTTTTCGGGTTTAAGATCCATGTGCGCGATACCAGCCGCGTGATGTAGGTAATCAAGACCCTGAAGGACGTCGCGAATGTATCTGTGAATTAACGGTTCTCGCAGTGGCCTTTTGTCGTACCTCGTGAAAATCGGCCCAGAGCTCGCGTACTCGAGAACGAGCAGCAGCTCGTTGGTCTTCTGGTCGTCAATCACCTCGTACAGCTTCAACACGTTCTTATGATTTAATTTCTTGAGGATCGCGATCTCCTTTCGCACCGCGGTCTCTGCGACTGCGGCGTTCCGGTGAGAGACTTTGATCGCGTAGAGCAAATTTTCCTGGATGTGCAAGCCGAGCGCCACCTTCGCGTGCACGCCAACGCCGAGGTCTTTCACGATGATGTACTGGTTAAATTGGCTGTATTCCATCTCCCCCACCCTGACGGAGTATCTCGTTACTTTATCCGTGGTAATCGTCGGCATGTCCCGCCGCGAGGACGAGCTCGTCTCGGAAACGTCAGACGCCGCATCTTCGGACCTGTCAGCGTTGCTCGACCTCTCCAAGTCCCGCGCCAACCCCGCTTTGGTCGTCGTCATGGCATTCTGATGTGATCTCGCCGTTGTGCCCGACACGTTTCCTTCGGATACCGCGGCCACGTTCGCCTCGGTCAGCTCGCGTGAGCGGGCGTCACCGACGTCTTTTTGGGGCTTGCTCAACTCAGGCTGGTGCGTCTGCTGCGCGGCCATCATCATCGCCGCGTCCGATGAGGGTCTTTTACGCACACCGTCGTCGCTCCTAATCGCGGTATCATTTGGGTCCTGGGATTTCCGAGATGATGATTCATCGCTGTCGCCGTGAGCCCCTCTGCGTGCAGGAAAAATAGGGAAAAAAGATCAGCAAAAGATTAGCGAAGTCTGACTCGGCCACCGTGAAACACGTCTACCCCGCGGAGGCTTCCGGGGGACGACCGCCAGAGGCACGCGGGGCATGTACGCGAAACTAGCGATGAAGAGTCTGTCCGCGCGAAGTCGCCGCGATCGCGACGCAAGCGCGCGTGCGGGGATGAAGGGCGCGAACTCGACGTCTGGCTGGAGTGCGTGGAACGCGTCGGAAAATACGATCGATCGTTCGTCGCTCTGCGGCGCCGCGCGCGCGCCGCGTACCTCGAGGAGCTCAAGCACGGTCCCATCGCGGCGATCCGTCTCTCAGGACTAGACTCACTGTCTCGACCGGGATGCCCACGTCATACCGTGGCGATGTCGCGGAGCAGCGCGCGCGGGGTTTTGGAGTGTATCCCGCGACCCTGTTTGCCCTGCGGAGATCTCCGCCAGAATCCCGCAGAATCCGATTCAGCTTGGCATCCGGATGACAACGCGGAGGTTTGACGCGGGGTGAAAAACGCCGCAGCAGGGTCGAACTTTTCCCTTTGACGCGGGTTGAAAATCGCCGCTGCGGTCGAATTTCCTTTGAATTCGAGGGCTTTGTTTGATTTTCAGGGAATTAAAAGGGGATTTATTTATCTTTTCAGGATCGGCGCCACATTGCCGTTTTCTAGTCTAGGCCTCGAATTTCACCCTCGCGCCTGGCCGCCGTGCTCCCTCGCTGCACGAAGCGACTTGAATAATTTCACGCACTTAGCCTCCGTGTATTCATCTTCTTCGATCTTACAAACCCTCACCGCGACGCATCGGAACAGAAAATCCAGGAAATCCGCGAGCTTTTGGTTTAGCGGCCTCGTCTTCTTTGCCGTGAACTCTCGCGACGGTCGCGACAACAATGTCAGCTTTTCCGTGTTTGCATCGTTTCGAGCATCGACTTGCGACGTCTTCGATAACCAATCGAGCGCCGATTTGTATCCTCTCGATTTGATGTCCGCTAGCGGCGGTATTGGGATACACTCCGAGACCCGAGCAAGAGCTTCCAAAAAGTCCACAAAGGTGAGCGACTCGTACTTCTCCGCGTCGACGAACTGCCGAATAACCCTCATCTGCGAGTAGAGGAAGCACAGCTGCGCTTCACGAAGCGAAAAATCGCTCTCTTCGTCCCTCATCAAGTTCAGCGGGAACAGTACCTCGATGAATTGATCCATCTGCATCGACTTCCGCTGAGATGCCTTCGTGCCGCCCACTGGCATGCAGTACGCGTAATATAGCGCCTCGAGCACGGCGTACGTCGTGCCAGACTTGTACGTTCGAAAGTTACCTTCGCCAAACTTTTCCTCGTCTGTGAACACACCACGGAAGACATCATCCACTGCTTCAGTATAAAGTCGGTTGACGCGAAAGTCGTAAGTTCCCATCTGAACCTCGGGATTGAGATTAGGCATGATGCACGTTTCGTACATGACGCTGATCGCTTCTGCCAAACTCGCGCACGTGCCTACTTGCACGTATTTCGCATCCGCGACGCGGCACAAAATTTCGATGAACTCAAAGCGCGTCAACGCGTTGTCTTGGTTCAATTTAGCGATCATTTCCATCTCCTTGCCCTCCGATTCCTGTTCGAAGTTCACGACTTTGAACATCGTCCCGAGATGAGAGCTCGTGCAAAGCTTTGATTCCGGATCGGGGAGCTGGCAGTCCGTGGCGCACATGATCCACTCGTTCAGTTGCATGGTCATGGAGTCGCCCGTGCCGGTGACGCCGTAATACCGGTACAGCTTTTCGGTTTCAAAGTAATAGTTCTTAAGCGCCGAGCAGATGAGTTTCAGCTTATCATCAGGCGACTCATCATCGCCACCACTCTTCGTAAGGAACCTCACAAATTGCTTCTTTTTCAGCGCGTGGTGCCAGTCTCGGTCGAACATCTTGTCAAAAAGCGGCGTTCTGTCGAAAAAGTCACGCGCGTCAGAGAACTTCTTCCTCGGAGCGAACACCGAGTTTTCTATGGACCACGGCTCGACCCACTTCGCTGCGACCGTGAACGATTCCTCTGTCGTCTTGTATATGACATCCTCGACGATTTTGAATTCCAACGGAGGAATGACGAGGTTGCCGAACGATTCTTCGTCGAGCGACTCGGGTTCGTTCACTTCCAAAAAGTGCCGATCCGGGAGAGGACACAGCCGCGGAACCGGCTTGTAGGGCTTGTCGTCTCCGAGGTTCGGGTTCGGTCTAGCCACTTCGTGAAGCATGTCGGTCTGCGGCAATCTTAACTCGTACGTCAGTTCGAGCGTGCCAGGTCGGTAGGGAAGTTCGTCCGGTCGGATGGGAACTTCTGGCACCAAGTTGTTGCCGGTGTGATAATAAAACGCTTTCTTGCCGTTCGGAAGCGAGTACACGGGGAAGAGCTCCTCGTACACCTTGGCACCGCTGACGTGTTCGAACATGACGAGCTTCGCGTTGCGCTTCGCCGGGTCTGGTGCCTTGTCGAAGCCGCTCACGAAGTTGACGCAATTTCGGGATCCCGCGGGGTCGAGGACGACCTTGAGAGGGCCGTACTCGCCCGCCCCATCAGCCGTGTCATGCTCGATCTCAAGCCCGTCTTCGACGTCATCGGGCACGATCTCCATCACGGGAAGAGCGTTCGGAGCCTTGCTGCTACCTTTGAGACCGTCCTCGCTACCGATACCACCGCAAGATTCAGGCCCGCCGAGAGCCACGGCCTCGGCTATTTCCGCAGCCTTGGCACGGAGTCGTTCTTGCACGCTTCCGGGTCGGGTGGTCGATAAAAGCCGCGTCGTCGTCTCCGCGATGTATGCCTCTCCATCTTGACCCACGGGGGGAAGCGTCCCGGATAGGCTCATCTTATTCATGTCGGATGTGAGGTCCCCATTCTGTCTAGCGGGTTGACGTCTCGTTTGCACGTACTTGCGAATGGGTGGGCGCCACCTTTGTTCACCCTCGGGGGTTCCTCTCTGCAAGGGCACGAGGTGGACGCGGGTCAATGCACTCGCACCGTACATCTCAGGATCGGATACCAAGTCATCGCGTCTCTCCTCGGGACGAGCCCACAGATTCCACAGCGGCTGACGCATGGAATGCGTTAGAAGTGCTAGACCTTCTGCGAATGTATCGTCGTCGGCGTTCGCGATGCTCGAAAGCCAATCGTCTTCTGCAAACTGACTCTTCTTTTCCACGGTTTCCGCGTCTTGGGCCAGAAAACTCTCGGCAGAAGCTTGTGTCGCGGATGTGTTGACCTCAAACGTCCCGAGTCCATCTTTCTTCGCGAAGGAGGCGATATCAACCTTCTTTTCGTTCTTTTGCGCGAGCACATCCTCGAGCAGTGATGGAAGTTTCAAAGCGGGCGTGGACTCGGGGTCCTCCCTGGAAATCTCCTCGACGACAGCAGTTTCATCACCCTTCGCTGGCACGTGACCCTTACGCCGCCGAGAGGAGGATTCATATGACACTCCCAAATCTTTTGCCTTTTCATACGATTCACCGACGATGCGTCCTGCGACTTCAATATGACGGTTCAGATGCCGCACCTCTTTTTTATTGTGCAACACTCGCTCCAAAGCCTTCGCGCGGAGCTCAAGCTTGTAGAATATCGTGCGGTTCTCCGCGTTCGAAGCGATGTTCTGGATCGTTCCAGCGATCAAATCTCCCCCTTTCACCACTCCTTCACCGATCGCCACGTGACGCCGGTTCACCATCCCAGATGCGTTCGTCTTCAGCAGCCTGTAAATCCCATGTCGGGCGAGAGAAATTTGCGCGGCGGGTAACGACGACAAATTAAGAAGTGCAGCGGCGGCGAAGAGCTCGGCACATCGCTTCATTTCAGTATCGTGTGACACGTGTTCCTCGCCGCTCTCCGCGATGTGCCTTTCGTAGTCGTCGCGAGCTTCCTGTGCGACAGCAGCAGCCGCCTCCGAAGTTTTCCTAGCCTTTCTCAGAAGATCCTCCGTGTCATCGAGATCATACTCCGGCTCTTCTCCCGCGTCCAACGCAGCTTGCGTCTTACTGAGCATCTCCTCAGCTTCCCTCACAGCCTCAGCAGCAGCAGCCGCCGCCGCTTCTTCCTCGAGTTCCACCTCTTCCTTGACTTCAATCGGACATAATAGCTTGAGCAAGTTCGGCAGAACGGACTTGCGCACCAAAGATGCCTTGATGGAGTTCGAATCCGAATCTGAAGTCATGAACGCCAAGATGCGAGCGCCGCGTTCCTGCTCGCCCAACAAGGGTGACGTTACCATGTGAATCCCGATTTTCTCCATTCGCGCAGGGCCACCGACCGCCGTTGAGACGTCGTGGAACGCCAACAACGATTCCATTGCAGCCGCGGCGAATGTGGTGCATCGGACGGTGGTATTTTCACCACCGTCGCACGCACAACTCTCGAGCGCGTCGAAGAGACCAGCAGATATGTACTCCCGGCGAGCCGCCGCCGAACGATAGCAGATACTCCACGAGGCCGCGACTGCAATTTTGCGGGATTTCTCCGTCAACCGGATCGCGGGTAATCGAATCGCGGTGAGCAAGAAATTCATGATGTTCTTTCGCGAGGCGGCGATGTTCTCTGCGCGTGCAGCGTGAGCAGCAAGCGCAGCAGCAGCTGCCTCTTCCGCGGCTTTGGTCGCCTCATAGAACGCAGTGGTGGCCTGCTCGACAGGGGTTTCAGGCTCGTCTCCAGCATCCATAACGAGCTGCATTTTAGTCACGTAGACTTCCGCCTCTGCAGCTTTCACTTTGGCAGCCGCGGCGAGTCTATCCTCCTCCAGCTCGGGCATCCCTGGCTTGATGCCGCCGAACTCGTCGACGACGTCCATGTCCTCGAGCGACGGAGTTTCCACGCGGGGTATCGTCAACAGTGCTCCGTCTTTTTCAAGGTAAACCTCACCGTGGTGTACCGGAGGATCGTTCTCGCTGTAGAGCATGAGCCAAAGAGATGCTATGGTGAACTGAAGAGCCTTCGCGCGGATGCGCGGATGATTCGGCTTCAAAAACGAGTCTTCCCCCGCATCGGAAGCCTCGATTAGACGTTCCTCCTCGGATTCGATCCCGAGCTCCACCTTGCCTGATATACTCACAGCCTTGACGCACACGTTTCCCATTTCTATGAGATAGGGTATACAATTTGGCGCGTATTTTATGAGATTACCCCGTCCCGAGGGTGAACGGGCGACGCACCAAATCGTACAAGCGAGATATTTCATCGTCGCGTATGTCTCGCTCGGGTACCTCTCAGTCACCATGTTTATCAAGCTCACGATATTCTCGAGCTGCTTCGGCGTGAAAGCCGCTTCGTACGGAGTCGCCAAATACATCAGAGCAGCTGCGGTGGCTTCCCACAATGGCTTATGAAACCACTTGTGATTAGCCCCAGCCTTAGCTGATTCGATCAGTTTGTCGACCAGTTCGGTGTCTCTCATTAGCATACCACGGTATGGGCCATCCAAAGTTGCATCTCCTTCTTTAGGAGCGTCTGCGAACATATACTCGAGAATGAGACCAGCACACACGGCGGCCATGGTACGGGTACGGCCCTCATCGTACGGCGCGACCGTGAGCCAGTGCTTAATGCACTCGATCACGGAATGCGTGTAGTCCCAAGGAAGCTTTTCTCTCACCGGACGTACAAACTTTTTCCCTTCTCGTCGCGCCTTGAATTCCGCGAGCTCGAATTCTGCGATTTCCTCCGCGGTGAAGGGCGGTGGAGTTTCCGGCCTCGCACCGAGCAACATGAGTCGTTCGCAGTGCGATCTATCCTCGCACAATGTGGCTATGATACCGATCGCCGTAAAAACCGCGTTTTCCGTGATGGCGTCATTTTGTACGCCGTCGTGCGCACGGCGACAGAAACTGATCAAACGCAGCATCGCTTCATCCGAGAGGGATTCCGTGTTCGCCAGGGTCGCGCGAACCAACCCCCACAACGCCGTGATGCAGTTCTCGATTGTCGCCGCCATGAGAGGGATCGTACTCGCTTTCAATGCTGCACTTTCTTCTTGAATTTGCTCGAGCTCCGCAACTGAGACGGTGGACATGACGCGTTTCACGGTACCCCCCGCGTCGGGCGTTTCCTCTTCCGATTCTGATTCAACCCATTCTTCGCCCAACGCCTCGGCGCGGGCTTTAGCCGCGGCGATCGCGGCCGCTTTCGCCTCCGCCTCTTCCTCAGCCTTTAAAGCCGCCGCCTTTGCCGCCTTTTCTGCCTCGTAAAGCTCAGTCACGGTCGGCGGAGCAGGGCCGACGAGCTCAGTCAGAGACGTTTTCAGCGTGCGGGTGAGGGAATCAATCGTCTCACTCAAGTTCTTCTCCTGCGCGACCTGCTCTTGGCTCGCCGGATCTTTCGCGAAAATTCCCATCGCCGCCGAGGCCGCGAGCCTGATCGCGGCGTTATCGCTTTCCAGCAGCGAGCTGAGGGAACCGTATCCGCCTGATTTAACGAGTGAACCCCGCGCGTCGTAGTCGCGCAGCATGATACTCGCGAGCGTCTCCCCAGCACTCAATCGGCGATGGCTTCGTTCGCATCGGTACGCGTGCACAGCGTGCTTGTATTTATTTATGGCTTTCGCCCGCTGCTTGTCCGACTTCATTGCGGCCAGCTCAGCTTCGCTTGGAGGGTCTACTGGGAACGGAGGATCTTCCATCGGCGCCGCGCACGCGCCTAAGAGCATTTCCAGCCCTGGATCGAGTTCGATGTACTGCGCGCGGGCGCGTTTATCCACGAACATGATGCCGAGGGTACCGAGGGAGCGGTCGTAAAATTCGTCGCGCACCTCGCACGTGTACGCCTCGTCCTCGCCGCCGAATTCTGCAGGTTCTCTTGTGATCGAGGTTTTCAGCATCTCGATGAGATATCGCATGAACGGATGCGCACCTGGCGTGCCTTCTTCGACTTCCTCCTCATCCTCCTCCTCCGACTTTCCGACGTTCATGAGATCCGTGCGACTCTGGCTGCTCACTGATAAACACCACGTGACAGCCGCGGCTACGGACCGAATCTTGTCCGTGTACTTGTTCGAAAGCGCGTCGACGATTTTGTCGAACAACGAGTCAGGCATCTCGATGCGGTAGTCCTTTTGTATGGACATCTCCCAGATTCCGAGGATCGCCTCCTCCTTCAGCACGTTGTCGTCCTTCTCCACGCCAGTCGTCCACTTCAACTCGAGGTGTTCGAACATCTGTAGTCGGTTCGTTTCCGCTGAGATAGGTTGTCCCCTCTTCAAGTTACCCCACGTCTCCTCGGTCATCGTGATTGTTGAACTGCCCCCCTCGTTCAAGCGAGGGTCGTAATTTTGAATCTCGAGCAGCAGTTTGAACCTCATCCCGACGTACTCGGACTTTCTCGTGAACTCGCCAACATCGCCTTCCGAATCCTGGTCGGTGATTTCCCTCACGAAGCGCCAACGCTCTTCTTCTTGGCCCGCGATCGTGGGACCGTACATCGCTTCCGCGACTTCGCTGTACATGGCCTCGAAGTCCATCCCCGCGTCGAGGGCGACCTGAAATGGCTTACCTCGCACGATGATGCGAGGCATCGCGCCCTCGACGTCGGGATTACCCCACACGTTCGTGACTGTTTTCACACCCTCTCGCATCGGCGAGAGCGTGCATTCCGCGACGAACTCCGCGTGCGACCTGTCCCTTTCCTTCTTCTGTTGCGCGCGCAGTAACGCATCGGATGTGCGCGTGAGGGTATTATCAAACGTCTTGATATTCCTGACACGCCCCAAGAGCCCGCCTAACTTCGTGTCTCTCTTCTGAGTAGCAGCGCCGTGCGAGGGCCGATCCAACACGGCCATTTGGTCTATCGAATCGCCGAACCTCCACGAAAGACGCTAGGATGACGAAGTCACGCGTTCATCGCCTTCGGTGCGCGTTCAGGTGATCACGCGTGAACGCGAGCAGGGTATCGACCCTTCAGCCGTAACGGCGACTGCTCGGTGCGAGCGTCACGAGGTGTGCGCGAGAGCGCGGGCGTCCACGAATTATGGGTGTTGACGACTTTTTCTGCTCTCAGCGGCATCAGGGAATGGCGTTGGTGCTATTTTTGGGTTGCGACGCGCGAGCGCGACTCGAGCGCGTGCGGAAGGCCCGCGCGCTCGTCCGCGTCACCGCGCGTCACCGCGCGTTCGACCGCGCGCGTAGTTCGAATGATTTTACGCTCTGCGTGAGTATTACGAATCATCTAGTCGCACTGCACGCGGCGCGAGAACGCGGCGGCGGTTTCACGAGCGACGCGGCTTTTTTCGTTTCAAAGCTCCCTCGCGCGCTCCGGCGTCGCGCTCCGGCTTCGACGATCCGACGAGCACGCCGCCTTCTCCCGAGGACGCGAACGGGTTCGATGCGTCCTGTACGTACACGACCTGCTCGGGCGCGGTCGACACCGCGGGGAGACGCGCGAACGTCTCGCCGATGATCGACGTGGTGGGGTATCCCGCCGCTCTCAGCGCCGCCGCGCACGTCTCCGCGGCGTCGGCGGGGACGCTCGCGAGGAGACCTCCCGCGGTCTGCGGGTCGAATATCAGAGGGTACATCGCGTTCCTCGCGATTGCTTCCTGGTTCGCGACCGCGCGGGCTAACCGCACGTTCGACGCCTGCAGCGAGGACGTTATCCCGAGGTCCAAGCACTCTCGCGCGCCGTCGAGCACAGGAACGGCGTCGAGGTCGAGCACCGCCGCGACGTTCGAGCCCTTGCACATCTCGACGAGGTGACCGAGGAGCCCGAACCCGGTGACGTCCGTGCACGCGCTCGCTCCGTGGTCGACTAAAATCTTCGCCGCGGTCGCGCTCGGTAGACGCATGCTATCGAGCGCGGCGCTTATCCAGCGTCCCTCCGCTTTCGAGCGCATGTCCGCGGCGAACAGCGTCCCGGTGCCGATCGGCTTGGTTAAAATCAGCGCCTCGCCGGACTTCATTCCCCCTTTCCGCATGAGCGTCCCGCGATCGGCGACGCCGTGGACGGAAAATCCTAACGCGAGCTCCGCTCCCTCGCAGCTGTGGCCTCCCGCGAGCGCGCAGCCGACGTCTTTGAGGACGGACGTCGCGCCGGACATCATCTGAAACAAGTCTTCCTCGACCTGAGACTCGAGACCGTACGGCACCTGCGCGATCGCGAGCGCGGCGTGCGGCTCCGCGCCCATCGCCCACGAATCTCCAAGCGCGTGTACCGCGGCTATTTGTCCAAAGATGTAAGGATCGTCCACGAAGGAACGGAAAAAATCGACGGTTTGCACGGAAACCTTTCCGGGCGGAACCGTGATCACCGCCGCGTCGTCGGGTTGATCGAGGCCGACTTCGACCTCCGCTCGCGTGGGCACGTCGAGACGCGCCATCACGCGGCTCAGCACGCTCGCGCCTACTTTCGCCCCGCACCCGCCGCAGCGCATCGGAACCGCCTGAATCGCCGCGATCGCCGCCGGTCCGGACGCGAGCGCGACTTCTGCGACCTCGGGAACGGGCTCCGGCATCGCCGGCATTTCCTGGTACATTTTCATCCACTTCCGATCGATCTTGTCCTTCCACTTCCACAGCATCGCTCCCGTCTTCGAGACGCCGCCGAAGCTCATGGAACCGCGCGACGCGATCGCGTGCTTGGACCCCGTGCTTATAAGACCGAGAAATTTCTTCTGCGGCGTGAATTCCACGAGCGGCTCGCCGAGTAAATATCTCCGCAAGTTGTCCGCCAGCGGCGGGCCTTGACGCACGGCGAACACCCCCGCTTTCGGTCGCGGATGCCCTCGCACCGCCGCGATGTCCCCCGCGGCGAATATCCCTGGATGAGACGTCGACTCCAACGTCGCGTTCACTCTGATGAACCCGTCCTCGGTCTCGAGTCCGGACTCCCCCGGCCACGCCTGCGGCGCCGCCTGCGTGCACCAGATGCACTCGTCTGCGGCGAGCACTCGTCCGCTCGCGAGTCGCACTTTATCCTTCGCGACGTCTTTCACGCCGTCGTCCTCGACGACCTCGACGCCCCTCGACGCGAACACGTCGAGGAATATATTTCGCGTGTTCGCCGCGTGCGTCGGCACGAGCTTCCCCCGCGTCACGATCGCGAACGACGCGAGGTCTTTCGACCTTCCCGCGTTTTCGAGCTCCTCGTGCAGTCGGTGTTGCATCGCGAGCGCGAGCTCGACGCCGCCGGCGCCGCCGCCGACGACGACGACGTTCGTCTTCGTGTTTTGCTCCAACACGCGTCTCATGAGCGCTTCCCACCGCGCGCTGAACCCGAATATCGGTTTCACCGGCGTCGTGAACGCGGACGCGCCCGTCACCGCGCCGGAAGACGGCGTGATGCCGACGTCGACGCTGAGCGCGTCGTAGCGAATCGACGGCCTCGACTTCAAGAGCACGCGCTGGTTCGCCGCGTCGATCCCGATCGCCTCGTCGTGCACGAGCCTGTGCCCCGCGAACGTGCACAGCGGCCGTAAATCGACGTGGCACTCTTCCCAGGTGTAGTGCCCGGCGACGTGCCCCGGGAGCATCCCGCTGTACGGCGTGTGCACGTCCTTCGCGATCAGCGTCACGCGCACGCCGGGGAGCTTGTTCATGCCGAACATCTTGAGCACGTAGACGTGCGAGTGCCCGCCGCCGATGAGGACGAGGTCTTTGACGACCGGCCCGCCCGTGTCGGCGTCCATCTTGCCCATGCTCGCGCTCGCGGCGCTCGCGAATCGGCGGCGGCGGTGGAGCGGGCGCGAGGAGGACGACGTATTCCTCGACGTCGACGACACGCGCGCGCTTCGACTCGGGTCTCGAACGCGATCGACGGCGCACGCGATCTGTGGAAGCGACGACGCGAAGCTCATGCAAAGCACATCCGCGGTCGCGTTCGGCGACGAGCGATTCGCGCGCGCGCGCGACGGCCAGCGTCCGGGGATCTGAACGCCGACGATTCGCGACATTTCGACGACACCAGACGGCGCCGTGACTGGCTACTGGCCCGGCTGCTTGGGTCCTGTCGGCATCTCCACGTGGACGTCGACACCGCGCGCGGGACGCAAAACACCTCGCGCCGCGGAAGGGCGCGGACGCGAGACCGCGACCGTCTCACCGCGAACGTCGCGAGCGCGCGCTCTCGCCGCGCGCGCCTGCGGGGACGATGACGAGCGCGACGCGCGCGGTCGCGGCGACGACGTCGATCTCGTCCCGGCGCGATCGCGTCGTCGTCGCGAGAAGATCGACACCTCGCGGCGTCCTCGCGCGTCGAACCCGCGCCGCCTCGCGCGTCATCGCGGCCGCGGCGACCGCGGAGGACGTCGCGACGTACGAGTGGAACGGCATGAAATGCGCGTACCGCGCGAAGGGCGACGCCGGGACGCCCGTCGTCCTCGTGCACGGCTTCGGCGTGAGCTCGTATCAGTACCGAGACACGATCGACGCGCTCGCGAAGACGAACAGAGTGTACGCGCTCGACCTCCTCGGGTTTGGTCTGTCCGACCAGCCGGACGTGCCGTACGAGATGGAGTTCTGGAGAGACCAAGTCTCGCACTTCATCGATGACGTCGTGAAAGCGCCCGCGGTCGTCGTCGGGAACTCGATCGGATCGCTCGCGGCGTTGCACGTCGCCGCGAAAGCGCCCGAACGCGTCGCCGGCGTCGTGCTTCTCAACTGCGCGGGGGGGATGAACAACAAGGTGAAGCGTCTGCCCGGGGACTTCGACGGGTTCGGGTGGCAGTACAAGGCTGTCGTTCCCGTCTTCAGCGTCGTCCTCGCGATCATCGACTTCGTGCTTCGATTCGACGCCGTCGCGAAGCCGGTGTTCGACGGCGTGCGCGGCGAGGAAAACGTCCGCGGCGCGCTCCGAGGCGTGTACAAAGACCCGACGAGAGTGGACGACGCGCTCGTGGCGTCGATATGCGACGCCGCGGAGCGTCCCGGGGCGTTCCGCGCGTTCGTTAGGATCCTCACCGGGCCGCCGGGGCCGAGGCCGGAGGAGCTGATGGACGACGTGAGATGCCCGATGCTCATCCTGTGGGGGGACGAGGACGGGATAACGCCGTTGGACTTTCCGTTGGGGCAGTACTTCGTGAACTTGCCGGAGACGCGGGCCAGGACGACGCTGAAGGTGTTCGAGGGCGAAGGGCACTGTCTGCAGGACGATAACCCGTCCGCGGTGAGCCCGGTCATCGGGGAGTGGGTCAACGCGTTGTGAGTGCTATTATTACTCTGAAACGCCGCGTCGGAACGACCGAGAGTAGTTGTACCTATCCGAGCAGCCACCCTTGCGAGCCGACGACGCCGAACTCGCCGTCCACGACCTTCGCCTGCTTCGCTTTCTTCTTCCCCCACCGCGTCTGCCCGGACTCTTTCATCTCCTTCACGCGCCGCGTGATCTCCTTCGCGGTGTTGAACGTCCCCCCGGTCGGCTTCCCGCACGTCGCGCACGCCTTCTCCTTCGCGTTGTGCCTCAGCGCGCAGTGCTCGCAAAAGTAGTGCTTACACCTCGTGACGACCGGGTCTCTGACTTTATCCCACGGCTCGTCGCATATTCCGCACGTCGGCGGGACGTCGTCGTCGGAGTCGTACTCGTCGTCGGACCCGCGCAACGCTTCGCCGTCTTCGCCCAACGCGCGTTCCATCCTTTCGAGCGCCTGGAGCTTCTCTTTCCGAAGTTTCTCCTTCTGGTCCCACTCCTTATCCAGCTGCCACCCGTGCTTGTAATCGCCTCTATCGTGCATGAACTTGCACCCGTCGCCGTACCCGCAGTACCCGGTCTCCTTGTAATCCTTGCAGATGTCAGGTTTGTAATCCATGATGAACGTCATTCGCACGTTCGAGGACGCGCGCATCGGGCCGTGCGCGCCCGCGCCCTTCTCGCTCGCGATCGAGTGCTCTTGCCTGAACCCCGCGCGGTAGTCCACGTAGTTGTTCATGCCTTTGTACTGCTTGTCGTCCACGAAACCCTCCGCGCGCTCGGCGGCCGTCTTCAGAACCTTCTCGCGCATCGCGCGCCCGTCCAGGTGCTTCTCCGTGTCGATCTGAAGCTCCGCGGTCGCGCCGCCGTCGCCGCGCTGCTGCAGCGTGCGGTCGCCCGCGAACGTGAAGACCTGGAGCTTCTCCTTATCGTCCCTCGCGGTCGTGCCTCCTATCGCGTTCGCGCGCTTCTTCTTCTCCGCGGGCGCGACGACGGAGGATCGCCCCGCCCCGCGCGCGGCGTCCTCGCCGTCGCTCCCGTCGTCCGCCACGGCGCGCTTCCGGACGTTCCCTCGCCCGAACTTGCCTTTCTTCTTGAACCCGCCGCCGCCGCCGCCGCCGCTAGGGGCGGTCGTGGAGGGACCGGCGTCGTGGTCGCCCATCTCGCGAGTGGGTTCGCCAGCGCCCGCGAGGTGCGCGCCGCGAGTGACGACGAGATGCGCTGAGCTCGCGGTGCCCTAAAAATTGTGCGATCGCGCTCGCGCTCGAAGTGCCGTTTCCGACCGGCTCGACCGACACTCCGCGGCTTCAAACTCGCCGTCACGGGTCATCACGCGATTGGCCTGCGATTGGCCGTCCACGCCAGCAGGATACGCTTTATTTCCAGGCTGGACGCGGTGATTAATTCAACAACACCGGGCACAACTTCCCCGCGCCGCTCCTCCTCTCACAAGACGCGCACTCGAGATGGCGTTCGCGGCGTCCACCGCGGTAAACGCCGCCCTCACGGCGCTGCCCGCGCGCCGAGCGCGGAGCGCGTCCGCGCGCGCGCGCGTCGCCGCGCTGTCTTCGCGCCAAAATAAAATCACAACAACTTTCGATCTGCGTCAACGCGCGCGTCGGACGCGCGCGCGATCGTCCAACGCGTCGCGCGCGCTGATCACCGCGGCGTACCGCGGGAGCCAGTCCGGATACGTCTCATTCAAGGGTAAATCTCCCGGGAGCGTCTCCTTCGGCGCGATCGCGGAGCCCGCGACGGAGACCGCCGCGGGCGTCGCGTACGAAACGCTCGCGCTCGGCGTCCCGAAAGAATCGTTCAAGGGCGAGAGGAGAGTCGCGCTGGCGCCGGACGCGTTGGGGAAGCTCGTGAAAGCCGGGATGAAGGTCGTCGTCGAGTCCAACGCCGGGGTCGAGTCCGAGTACGCGGACGAACAGTACGTCGAGCAAGGCTGCGTCATCGGGAACCCGTGGACCGCGGACATCGTCTGCAAGATCCGACCGCCGTCCAAGCCGGAGGTGGCGAAGCTCAGAGAGGGACAGATCTTATTCTCGAACATCTACCCGCGCCAGGACGAAGCGCTCGTGGAGAGCCTCCGGGCGAAGGGCGTGACCGCGTTTGGTTTAGATTGCGTCCCGAGGACGATCTCCCGGGCGCAGGCGTTCGACACGCTGTCGTCCATGGCGAACATCTCCGGGTACAGAGCCATCGTCGAAGCCGCGAACGCGTTGCCGCGGTTTTTCGCCGGGCAATTTACGATGGCCGGGAACGTGCCCCCCGCGAAGGTCCTCGTCGTCGGCGCCGGGGTCGCCGGGCTCGCGGCGGTGCAGACCGCAAAGAACATGGGAGCGATCGTGCGCGCGTTCGACGTGAGAGCCGCGGCGAGGGAGCAAGTCGAGTCCATGGGCGCGGAATTCCTCGAGGTGGAGCTCGAAGAGAGCGGCGAAGGCGCGGGCGGGTACGCGAAGGAGATGTCCCCGGAGTTCATCGCCGCGGAGATGGAGCTGTTCGCGAAGCAGTGCGCGGAGTGTGACATCGTCGTCACAACCGCGCTCATCCCGGGCCGCCCTGCGCCGAAGCTCATCTCCAAGGCGATGGTCGAGAGCATGCGACCGGGGAGCGTCACCGTCGACCTCGCCGCGGAGGCGGGCGGGAACATCGAGAGCACGGTTCCCGGGAAGGTGATTCGCACGTCGAACGGGGTGACGTGCGTCGGATACACGGACCTCCCGTCCCGGTGCGCGGGGCAGTCCTCGACTTTGTTCGGGAACAACATCGCGAACTTCATCATGTCCATGGGCGACGCGAAAGAAGGGAGGTTCGAAATCAGACTCGACGACGAAGCCGTCCGCGGCGCGCTCGTGACGCAGAACGGGAAGATCATGTTCCCGCCGCCGCCGCCGCCGCCGAAGCCGGTGCCGGTCAGAGCGCCGGAACCGGAAGAAGTGTGCGATCTCGACGCCGCGGACGAGTGCAAGCCCCCGCCCGCGTGGATCCCGGACGCGAAGTCCGCGATGGCGTTGGGGGCGCTTCTCGCGTTGTTTTACGCCGCGGGCGGCGCCGCGCCGCCGCCGGAGGCGATCGGTCTGATGTCCACGTTCTCGCTCGCGTGCATCGTGGGCTACTTCGCCGTCAACGGCGTCAGCGCGGCGCTGCACTCGCCGCTGATGTCCGTCACGAACGCGATCTCTGGGATGACCGCGATCGGCGCGCTCGAGCTCATGCGCGGGGGGCTCCTCCCCGACACCGTCGCCGCGACCGCCGCCGCCGCCGCCGTCGCGATGAGCGCGGTGAACATCGCGGGCGGGTTCTTCATGACCGGCCGGATGCTCGACATGTTCAAGCGACCGGACGACCCGCCGTCGTACTCGAACCTGTTGCTCGTCCCGGTGATCGCCGCGATCGCGTTTTACGCGAAGCAAGCCGCCGCGGGCGTCGCCGCCGTCGCGTTGCACGAGTCCATCGCGCTCGCGTCCGCGCTGTGCTGCATCGGCGCGATTTCAATGCTCGCGTCGCAGCAGACCGCGAGGACAGGGAACGCGCTCGGGTCCGCGGGCGTTCTCCTCGGCCTCGCCGCGACCGCGGGCCCTAGGCTCGCGACCGCGTCCGCGGACATGCTCATGCAAGCCGCGGGCGCGCTCGGCGTCGGCGGCGTCGTCGGCCTCGCGATCGCCGCGAGATGCGCGATCACGGATCTCCCGCAGCTCGTCGCCGCTTTCCACTCCCTCGTCGGCCTCGCCGCGACGTTGACGTCCGTCGCGGCGTACATGTCCCACCCCGCGGCCACGGGCGCGGCGCACCTCGGCGCGACGTGCTTCGGCGTGTTCATCGGCGCGCTCACGTTCACGGGGTCCGTGATCGCGTTCGCGAAGCTTCAAGGTTTAGTCCCGTCCAAGGAAGTCGCGCTTCCCGCGAAGCAGGTGTTCAACAGCGCCGCGCTCGCCGGATCGCTGTACTACTGCGCGATGTTCTTCAAGGCCGCGGTCGCGGGCGCGACCGGCGACGCGGTCAGCGCCCTCGGCGCGATCGCCGCTCTCGGGGCGTTCATCGGCCTGCACGCGACGCTCGCCGTCGGCGGCGGCGACACCCCGGTCGTGATCACCGTCTTAAACTCATCCTCCGGGTGGGCGCTCTGCGCGGAAGGCTTCGTGCTCGGGAGTCAGCTCCTCACGGTCGTCGGCGCGCTCATCGGCGCGTCCGGGGCGATCTTATCGCAGATCATGTGCGTCGCGATGAACCGTTCCATCGTCGGCGTGTTGCTGGGGATCAAGGGAACGCTGAACAAAACGAAGACGGTCGACGTCGACCCGAACATGCTGTGCGACGTCGAGCGCGGCGAGTGCGTCGTGTCCGACGCGGGCACCGCCGCGCAGGACCTCGCGGACGCGAAGAAGGTCCTCATTGTCCCCGGGTACGGCCTCGCGGTGAGCAAGGCGCAGTACGCGATGGCGGACCTCATCGAGTTGTTGCGCGAGAGCGGCAAAGACGTCGTCGTCGCCGTGCACCCGGTCGCCGGGAGGATGCCCGGGCAGCTCAACGTTTTGCTCGCGGAAGCTGGCGTGCCGTACGACGTCGTGAAGGAGATGGAAGAGGTCGAGAACGACGTGGACAAGTACGACGTCTCGTTAGTCGTCGGCGCGAACGACACGGTGAACCCGAGCGCGGTGGAGGACCCGAACAGCGAGCTCGCGGGGATGCCCGTGATTCAGGTTTGGCGGTCGCAGAAGGTGCTCGTGCTGAAGCGGTCGCTCGCGGGCGGGTACGCGGACGTGGAGAACCCGCTGTTCTTTAACTCG